>Ga0256407_10004234_pt1 | contig 24250 bp, 25 predicted proteins | sample RumenRJG_04DNA_FD_193489 | JGI IMG/M metagenome (GOLD analysis project Ga0256407, IMG submission 193489) | Bovine rumen microbial communities from Lethbridge, Alberta, Canada - RJG_04 | ecosystem: Host-associated > Mammals > Digestive system > Stomach > Rumen | place: Canada: Alberta... | reverse complement strand
CTCGTTTCCTTTGAGCAGACGAGCTTCTGTTCCCTCAAGGACGAGGGTGCTTGCCCGCGGCGAAATGTATTCCCAACGCAGTTTGTCAGGCTGCTGACAGAACATCTTGCCTTCCGACATTTGCGGTTTGGAGAGCATCTTCGACTGCTTTGTCTGGGTAAAATTGCACTCGACGGTCCTGATTGCTTCAGCCGAAGAAGCCATCTTCTGAATGATTTTCTGCTCGCTCAAGCCTTGCGCAGCTAGAACGGTAAACAGTAAACAGTAAATAGTAAACAAGATATATCGTTTCATATCCTTATTTTGCTATGAAGTAACAACCGGCCATGATGAGCAACACGCCCAGCCAACGCGTCAGACTCACCTCTTCGTGGAACACCAGCATGGCTGCTATCATGCCGAACACATAACTGAGCGAGACCATGGGATACGCCATGCTGAAGGGGAAATGCTTGATGATGTAGAACCACAAGACTGTGCCTGCACCATAAAGCAAACCGCAAAGAGCGAACTGCCAGTTAGTGAGGAGGTCGCCCCAGAACTGCCAATTCCACCCGAACGGCAGCATGCGTTGCAAGGCAAGCTTCAGGAAAACCTGTCCTCCTGCTAGCAAAAGGCTCTGTATGATTGCTAATGGCAAAAGTTGCATACTATTCCAAATTATGTTGCAAAGATACGAAAAGGAGCGCAATCTGCCAAATAAAATCACTCATTTCTTATGGAGTGAATGCCGATGGCTCTCGTCGAGTCAGAAAACACGACGTGGAGTGTCGCCAAACTTAACATGGTTAAAATAAAATTTTAACGTGTTAAGTTGAGCAATTTAACGTGTTAAGTTGAATGACTTAACGTGTTAAGTTTTCCGAAGCACCATGCTGTGTGAGTAAACCTCCTGTGGTAGGGGTTTTCCCATCCTGCGGCAGAACTCCTGGAACAAAGGTGTGGCTTCGTCGTGATAACCTACGAGAACGGTCTTCGCCTTGCCCGTTTCTATCAATCTTCGAGCGTCGCGAAGTGCCCAATCGAGTGAGTCTTTGCCTTGGCTATAAGTCATATTGTAGCCGTGACACTTGGTGCGAATGGCGATAGCGGAGCTCAAAGTGTTGTGTGTGCTTTGCATGAAGAGGGTAGGGCTCAGGGTCTCCTCGCCGTTCTCAAGCATTTCGAGGAGGAACTTCTCGCTCGTCTCGAGCATACCAAACGCGGTGGCGGTGATGATGGCATCAGGCGTCTCGACACCTGCTTCCTTGAGTGCCTTCAAAGATGAAATGGTGGCAGCCTTCATGAGTTTGCTCATCCTTCGTGCCTCACCAGCGGAAACGAACTCGCGAAGCTCACCAAGTTGCTCAACATTATTAATTATGGCTTCTGCTAAAACGCAGGTTTCCTGTCTTAGGCACTCCCCAAAAGAGGGAGCGGGGAGGGGGTTTTTACTTATTATTAAAGCCGAATCGTTTCCTCCAAACCCGAAGGAATTGCAGAGAATACTCTCCAAAGGAGAGGTTTTGAATTTTGAATTTATAAATTTTGAATTGTCGAAAGGCGTGATACACCCTTCGTCTTGCTCCTTCCAACCGTAGTTTGAGGGCACAAAATTGTTGAGAAGAGCAAGGACGCAAATGACTGTCTCGATTGAACCGGAAGCCGAAGTGGTGTGGCCAGTAAAGCCTTTTGTGCTCGAGACGGGTGGTATGTTCTCTCCGAAGACACGCCGAATGGCCGCACTCTCGCTGGCATCATTGTTGGGAGTGCCTGTTCCGTGAGCATTGATGTAGTGGATATCCTGCGGCTTCAACCCAGCCATCTGCAAGGCTTCGCTCATCGCAAGGTACGCTCCTTCACCGTTCTCGGACGAAGCCGTCTGGTGGAAAGCGTCGCAACGGTTGGCATAACCGCGAATGAAAGCGATTGGAGTTTGCTCGTTTGTGAGGCTGTCTTCCTTTTGAAGCACTACAAAAGCGGCGCCTTCGCCAAGGTTCAAGCCAGCTCGCGTCTTGTCGAAAGGACGGCATTGTGCCTTGTCGAGAATCATCAAGGCGTTGAATCCGTTCAAATGGAACAGGCTCAGAGCCTCCGTTCCGCCAGCTATAACGATGTCCGCCTCGTTGTTCTTGAGCATTTCAGACCCGAGAATGATGGCGTTGACGGCAGATGAACAAGCGGTCGAGACGGTGCAGACTTCGGCATTTGGCAAGCCGGCAAGGTCAGCCATCTCGTGTGTGCTGCTGCCGCAATCGTGCTTCTCAATGAGAGGCAGCAGGGCATCATCCTCCTTCATCTGTTTGAAGTAGCGCTCCGTAATGTCCATCCCGCCCACAGTCGTGCCGTTGATGATGGCCACGCGCTTGCCTTTCAGGTCGAGGTTGGCGTGCTCCAAAGCCTGACGAATAGCGATAGCTCCCATCAGGACGGTGCGGCTGATGACTGCTTTCTCGTCCTGTCCTAGCATTCGCTTCATTTCCTCATCGGAAAGCTTCACTTCTCCGACAGGCAGTTCCTTGTGGCTCGACTGCAGATAACGCATGGAGGCAATCCCCGTTCGACCTTCCTTGAGGGACTTCAGGACAGCCTTCGCGTCGTTCCCAATCGCGCAAATGATGCCGTAACCGCTTATTGAAATGCTCATTGGGTCGTTTACTTCTTCCTGTTTGCCTGTACGTACTCGGCAATTGTCTTGACGCTCTGGAAGATGGCTCGCCCGTCTTTCGGGTTGGCGAGACGTATGCCGTAGTTCTTTTCGAGCAGCACGATAATCTCGAGCACATCGATAGAATCGAGTCCAATGCCTTCTTCACCAAACAGAGGAGCATTCTCGTCGAACTCCTCCAACGATAGTTCCTCCAGGTTAAGGGCTTCCTTGATCTGTAGTTTCAAGTCGTTAATTAACTGTTCCATACTTATATTATATAATGTTATACACAGATAGTTCGCATTCGTAGCTTGTCTCACTTTCTGCATCGATCCAGCCACTGATGACACTTGTCGCGCTTGTCCCTGCGAGAGAGGCTTCCAGAATCTGCTTCATCAAGGCCTCGTCCTTGTCGGGAAGAATGTAGAACGAGGTCTCGCCACACAGGTGATGACGGATTGCGACCTCGCCAGTCGTGATGTTCGGCAGGGTGTAAACGAAGACGGAAGGGCTTGGGAAGAAGTCTTCGGCATCTTTAATCGTGTCGAGGAACTGGCGGTCTGCAACAACGGAGGACGAGTGGTTGAAGAGGATAATAGGCGTCTGTTGTCCGTTGTCTGTTGTGTGTGGTCCTTTTCTCAATAGTTCTGTAGTCACAAAAGCCAATCGCGACAGGATATCCATCTTGTAGAACTTGGGATAATTGCCTATCTCTTGCTTGTAAATATCAGTCAAAGATGTCCCATCTTCCGAGGATAGCCTTATGGTATTCGCTTTTGCGAGCGTTATATGGCTCGTTGTCTCTTGTTTCTTGTCTGTTGTTCTTACATAAAATGCCGCTACATTGCAGCCGCCGAAGCCTGACATGAGCTTCAAGAAAGAACGCTTGTCGGTCTTCTGAGGCTCGCTGCTGATGTTGACTTCCTTGCTGACACCAAGCTCCGCAAAGCCTTTCGAAGGCAGGACAAGCCCGTCCTGTGTAGCTATCATAGTCAGGATGGTTTCAAGCACACCAGCCGCTCCCATCGTATGTCCAAAGTTTCCTTTGAGCGCAGACAACGGGACGTCTGTCAACCCGGCACGATGAATGGCAACAGACTCCATTTGGTCGTTGTAGAGCGTCGCTGTCCCATGGGCACAGACAGTAGCGAGCAGGGACTTGTCTCGCCCTTTCATCACAGCATTGATGGCATTCGTCAAGCCCTCACCTTGCGGGGAGGGAGAGACATTGTGATAGGCATCGTTGCAGGTTGCTCCATTCATGAGGCACCAACGCTCCCCGTCGGCATTCCTTGCAAAGACAATCGTGGCAGCAGCTTCGCCTGGGTTAAGTCCGTTGCGCTCAATGTCGAAAGGTCTGCAAGGCTCTTCCGAAACAGCCTTCAAGGACTGGAACCCTGACACAATGAACTTGCTCTGCACCTCTGCACCCACAACGATGGCGTAGTCATAAACGTTTGCAGAAAGCAGACGATTCGCGAGAAGTTGGGCCGAGAGGCCAGAGACGCAGGCATTGCAAACGACGATTGGTTTTGTTGTCAGCCCGATGGCTTCGGCAATTCTCTGTGCCGCTTCAGAAGGGTAGTAACGTGCCTCTCCCAAAGACTCAATGTTGCCTTTCGTTGTACTCAATATGAGGACGATTCTCGAACAGTCATTGCCGAGTGAAGTGTACGTGAGAGCCTTGCGAATGGAACGTATGGCAAGGGCCTCAAAGAAAGTATATCCCTCAAGGGCAAGCGTGGCTTTCTGCTCCTCGTTAAACAGAGATGCAGCGAATGGCTCGGGCAATCCCCACAGACCAGCATAGCGCTTCAGGGCAGAACGACCAGCCAAAACGGCTTGGTAGTTCTCCTCAGTCGTGAAGCCCAAAGGCGAAATTATATTTGTGGCGACTACGCGAATCATTCTTTTATCCTTCCTGCCAGAACTTAAAATAGTTGTACCATTGCTCAGGATACTGCCTGACACGCTTCTCAAGCTCTGCGACATAAGCCTCCGAGAGCTGCTTTATTTGTTCTTGTCGTGTGGCTCCCTTGTCGTAGAGGAGCGGCGTGACATATATCTTATAGCTTGTGAGCGAGTCTTTCATGACGTTGACGGCAAGCACGTCGAGCCCTCTCATTGTCGCTACGGAGAAAGGTCCGAGCGGGAACTTTGCTTTTGCTCCGAGAAAATCAAGCTCGATGCATTTCTTCGAACCGTTGATGCGGTCGGCAGGCATGCTGACAATTCCGCCATCGGTCAGTGCCTTGTCAATCTCGAAGAGGTGGCTCATGTCCGGTTGGATTGCAATCATACTGATGTTTGTGCCCGTGAACATCTTGCTGCGATTCCTCATAACCGAAGCTTTCTCGCCTGCAAAGACTAGCGCATTGAAGCGCTTTCCCTCGACGGCAAGCGTGTAACCAGCTATCTCATAATTGCCTATGTGAGCGCTCAACTGCACGAAGCCTTCCTCCTTTCTTGCTGCTCGGTCGATGAACTCGTTGTAGTTCTCAATCTCAACCACGAACTTCTTGCCGGCATACATCGCGAACTTATCGACCACGACTTGTCCGAAGAGGCAGTGATTGACGTAAGTCTTCCAGGCGGACTTCATTCTTCCATACCCGATGCGCTGACGAAAGTAGCGATATGCGATGCCTCGACTCGAGTTGAGCACTAGACAGACAGGTATGATGAAGAGTGCCACGAAGAGGTACAAGATGCGCACATCAATGTACCGAAGCATACGAATTAGCCACTTGTGCATCCATTCGTTGCCATACGTCGTGCCTGCCCACTCCTGCTCTGCCATTCTTAGCTCACTTTGCTTTCTATATAGTCGCAGAACTTGGCAAAGGTGTCCACACCTGCCATCTCTTCTGCTTTCAGTTTGAACCCGAAGGTCTTATCTACGATAACCACGATGTCGACGAAGTCGAGGCTGTCTATGCCCATGTCTTCCTTGAGCTTTGCTTCAGGATAAATCTTCTCCTCATCAATCTCGAGGTCTTCAATCATGAATTCCTTTACTTTTTCTTCAATTTCGCTTCTGTTCATATTATGATTGTTTATGTTGTTTTGCAAACCATGATACTATGGCCTTGTCCCAAGCCATCGTAGATGCTTTCTATCTCCAAGCCTGCCTGGCGGATGAGGCGCCGCATGTCGTCCGAGTGGTACATCTTGCTGTTCCCGTTTGCCATTGCGGTGAAGTAGAGGCTGGTCATTGTAAGGCAGAAGGCAGCGGGCTCAAAGCGTTGGCGGTCCCAGAAGGTTTCCATGATGAAGATCCGTGTCTCGTCGGTCATGGCCTCCTTTGCCCGTGTCAGTATGCTGACAATCTCTTCCTCACTGAAGCAATCGAGGAACTGCGACATCCAAATGGCATCGAGGCCGCCTTCTCTTTTGGGAAAGCCAGCTTCTTTGTCGAGCAGGTTGATGGCGTAGCCCTTGATGCGGTCCGCACCAGGCTTGCCTGCTATGTTCTCCTGCATCATCTTTATCTGCTGAGGCAGGTCGAGGATAGTCACTTCAACCTCCTCATCGTAAGCCACACATTGCAATGCCCACTTGCCTGTGTTGCCGCCTACATCGTAGAGCGAGCGGACAAAATGCTCGGCAAAGACAATCTTGAGCGCCTCGGGGAAAGAGGAGTCACTGTAGAAATGGTCGAAGTTGAGCCAACTTTCCTTTGCTTGCGGAGGAAAGCTTGACAGGCCTTCATACAATGTCGGCCAGTCGCCAAGGTGCTTCAATCCTACGGGGCGACCTTCCATGAGTGCCTCTTCGAGGTTGAACATGCCGAGGTAGTTGACGTCGTGGTTGAAGTCGATGTTCACCTTTGTTGCTGGGTCGTTCAGCAGGAACCAACCCGTCTTGGAGATTGAGTAGCGGTCGGTGTCTGGGTTAATGAGCACGGTACCGATGCTGAGCGAAGCCTCCAGCAGGCACTTGCAGGCATAGAGGGAGAGTCCGCTGCGTTCAGCCACCTCTGCTGTAGTGAGTCCTTTCTCGCTGTCTCTCAGCATCTCAAGGATGCCAAACTTCAGCATCAGCCTGCTTGCCTGAAACACTATCGGTCCCCACGCAATGAACTCAGCCTGCCTTTGTGCCTCACGGGCAGAGAGCTGCTCGGAAGTGTATCTTTTTAATGAAGACGACAAATTCATGTCAGAGAGGAACGTTTATTTCAGTTTGGCAACCTTCGTTCCCAAAATCATGAAAGTCTTTCCAAAGGCCTCGCGTCGAACATAATCGGTACCGTCTTCTGCCTCGTCAATTTCTATCTCAGCAACGGTTCCGCCTTTAGCGTCAACAATTTTCAGGTTGCCCCACATCTTAGCTTCAGTACGAGGGCCCCAACCCATCACATTAACGAAAGAGTCCAAATTAGTCACAGTAATTACAAACTTGTAGTCAGCACCTTTCTTCCCTTGTTCCAGCTTGATGCCTTTCGATTTGGCGTTAAAGCCTTCGATGAACTTTTCAGCACAGTCTTTCTTGATGAAAGCATAGTCTTCACCAAACTCAGCAGCGGCTGTTTTCTTGTTGTCGTACTGTGTCTTGCTCCAGTCGAGAACCAAGTTGGCAGTGGCTGCTTCTTTCATGAATTTCTTCAATTCAACCTTACTGCTTTTTACAGATAGAGGATTACCGGCAAACATTGTGACGCTTGCAAACATTACCATCAGGGCTAATACCAGTTTTCTCATAGTGGTTTAAGGTTTGAGGTTATACATTATTTTATATAGTTGCAATTATCAATGCGCTGTTTGTGCCGCCGAAGCCAAAGGAGTTGGAGAGGACGACTTTGATGTCAGCCTCTGTCGTGGTGCGGGCAATGTTGAGCTTTTCGGAGTGCTCGTCGGGATTGTCGAAGTTGAGGTTCGGCGCCACGAAATGGTTTTGCATCATGATGAGGGCGTAGACAATTTCGCTTGCCCCTGCCATCCAGCACTCGTGCCCTGTCATGCCTTTCGTGCTGCTGATGAGGGCGTGCTGACCGTGGAACAGGCGGTCGAGCGCAATGGCTTCGTACATGTCTCCCTGACGCGTTGAGGTGGCATGAGCATTGATGTAGTCGATATCTGACGGTTCAAGCGCAGCATCCTTTAAGGCTCGCGACATTGCAATGACGCAACCCTCGTCGCTCGGCTGACTGATGATGGCTGTGCCGTTTGACGAAAAGCCGTAACCTTTGACTTCTGCCAGGATGTATGCTCCGCGAGCCAAGGCGTGCTCATATTCTTCGAGGACAAGCGCCGCGCCACCGCCGCTCGGCACCAGTCCGTCGCGGTCGCGGTCAAAGGGACGGCTGGCTTTCGTAGGCTCATCCATGCGTCTGGAGAAAGCTCCGATGGCATCGAACGAGGCCATGCTGTAGTAGTTCGTCTCTTGAGCACCGCCGCAGAGCACCATCTCCTGCAGTCCTTGTTTCACAAGCATGTAGGCGATGCCAATTGAGTGGCTTCCGCTTGCACAAGCCGCACTGATGGTGAAGTTCACACCCTTCAGGTGGAACGCGGTGCTGAGGTTCATGTTGACGGTGGAGTTCATGGACTGGAAGATGTAGTTCTGCCCGAGCAGTTCCGAATCTCGCTTTTCCTCCATAATTCTTGCAGCCTCGATGACGGGCTTGGCCGACGAGTCGTTGCCGAAGATGCAGCCCACCTCGTTTTCCATGAGATAGTTTTCGTCAACCTGCGCCATTTGGAAAGCCTCGCGGCTCGCCATGTAGGCATATTCAGCTTCCTCAGAGAAACCGCGCCGCAGATGTCGGTCGAGGAGTCCCTTCAGCACGGGAGTCTTCACCATGCCGGTCAGTCCGGACTGGTAGCCGTAGCCCATTCTGTCATTGTCTATTACGATGCCGGACCGCCCTTCACGAAGCGCGTCCCTCACCTCGTCCGTGCTTGTCCCGAGGCACGACCAGATGCCCATGCCTGTTATGACAACTCTCTTTGCCATCCTGTAAATTGCAATTGTTAGACATTATTATGCAAAGCTACAACTTTTTCTTGAAATGGCAAGCACTTGAATGAGGAATTCCATTAATTTTTTACTTATTTTCATCCTTTTTATACTTGTGACTTTGAATAACGCCTGCAGCGATGTCTTCAAACGCCGCGTGCGGCGTTGGTCATTTCCGCGTGCGGCGATGGCAATCCCCGCACGCGGCATTTTAATCCCCGCCTGCGAAGTTCGTAAACACAACGTGCCAAGTTTACCAACACAACGTGCCAAGTTTACAAACTTAACGTGTTAAAAAATTGACGAGCCACGTCGTGTTCGAAAACAAGGAGAAGAGTAAGATAAAGAGCGGCTCCCTCTTTGTGGGGGAACCGCTCTTTGTATGTAACTGAAGGGGTCGGTATCAGTTTCTCTTGGTTGCTGAGTAGTTGATACGCAGCGCCCAGGATTTACGCAATACTTCCTTGATGTCGGTGATGTAACCCATCTGGGTGTGCTGGTCGGCCTTGATGCTGATAATCTGCTCTGCTTGGTTTGTCATGCCCTGACGCTCTGCTGCCACGAAGTCCATGACTTCCTTTGCCTCTGCAAAGCGGTCGTTGAGCTGAATACGCGTGCTGCTACCCATCTGGGCGCGCAGATTGTCGGTCGGGGGACCTACGTAGATGAACGATACCACTGACTTCTTCTCCAGTTTCTCGAGTTCTGTACCTGCGGGGATGGTGAACTTGACCTTGAGGGTCACTTCACGCATCGTTGTTACCATCATGAAGAAGAATAGGATGGTAAAAATCAAGTCGGGCAGAGATGATGTGTTCATCTCAGGCATTCCACGACGTTCTTTTCTTCTGAATCCTGCCATTATTGATCTCCTCCATACTTTTTAGGTTCTGCCTCAGAGATGTTCTGGGGATAGTATTCCCTGATGGCTTTTTTCTCTTCGTCCTTGAGGTACTGGTATTCGCGGCCGAACTTCTGCTTGGACACTTCGTTACGCAACTCGTTGTAGGCTGCCACAAGCTCGTTCTGCACCTGGAAGTACATGTTGTAGGGCGTTCCGCGGTCGGTCTGAAGGCTGACGACATGCTTGTCCGTTACGAAGCACTGACCCAACAGATCGATGTTCTTGACATGCTTCTCGGGCAGCTTGCTCAGGTTCTGTTCGTTCTTGACGAACTCCTTGACGCGAGCACGGAGCTCTCCCAGTTCACCATAGCCGCTGTTCATCTCGTCCTTGATCCACAGCTGACCTGCGGCGTTGATGCGGACGTAGAGAATGTTGCGGCTCTTGATGTCCATGGTGGCATCTTCCTGATCTGGATCTGGCGGCTTGGGCAGGCGGCGTGCCAAACCCATGTCGGTGTCCATTGATGTGGTGACCAGGAAGAAGATGAGCAACATGAAAGAGATATCGGCGGTTGAAGTGGTGTTCAAGCCCGGCATCTTCTTTTTTGTCTTTGCCATATCTTTCTCTTTTTTAGGTCGGTTTATTTACTTGCACTCTTTGTCACAACGCCAGTCATGCTGACGATAACTGCGATGGCGGCTGCCAAGAGGAGAATGCCCATGCTGACCATGAACACGTCCACTACGGTTACCCAACCTGCGCTGGTTACTGTGCCGTCTTGAGCTGTGAACTCTTTCTCACCGAGACCGCAAACCCATCCGAGGATGAGGGATGCAATGGTCAGGCCTGCTGTGAACAGAGTAATCTTGCCACCTGGTACGCCAGTCGTGGCAGCGGGGTCGTTCCCCTTATTGTTCTGCATGCCGCGGATTGCTGACCAGCAGGTGAGTCCTGCCGTTACCAAGATGAGGGCATACATGAGCCACATGATGACGTTGGTGAGCTTGGGCTCGTTGTTGTCGCCTACAGGATTGTCGTAGCCAATGAGCAGGAACGCTGCAAAGCAAACTACAATCAAGGCGACGCAAGCCAGAAGCACACGACTTGATATTTTCTCAATCTTCATAGTAGTTCTACTTTTAATGAGAGTTAAGAATTGATGTCTGTTCTCTAATCCCTAATCTCTAATCCTTCAATTACTTCTTGCACTTGTCGCTCTTAACGCACATTACGAGCAGTTCCTGAGCGGCTTCTTCCATGTTACTGGTCAGGCCTTCAATCTTAGAAAGGATGTAGTTGTAGAACACCTGCAGAACCAGGGCAACGATGATACCGAAGATGGTTGTGATAAGGGCGACCTTCATACCGCCTGCAACGACTGTCGGGCTGATATCGCCAGCACGCTGGATGTCGTCGAAGGCCATGACCATACCGATCACAGTTCCCAAGAAGCCGAGTGACGGAGCCATTGCGATGAACAGGGTGATCCAAGAGCAGTTCTCTTCGAGGTAGGTTCCCTGTACTTCTGCTTCCATGTTGATGGTGCGCTCGATGGTGCCGATGTCGTTGCGGTCGTTACTGTCAAGGCATTCCATAGCCTTGCGGCTTACCTGAGCAACGGGACCACGTGTGTTCTTGCACTTCTCGATAGCGTCAGCAATCTTGCCTTTAGCAACGAGGTCTGCGAGTTCCTTCATGAACTTGCGGGTGTTGATCTGAGCGAGAGTCAGGTAAACAACGCGCTCGATGCAGAATGCGAGACCCAGTACGAGGGCGATGGCAACGAGTGACATGAAGCCTGCGCCACCTTCGATGAACTTTGTCTTGAGGTTCTTGAAGACGCCTTCGTTCTCTTCTTCTACGATGGGAGCAGCTTCTTCAACAGCTTCTTCCACGGCAGTAGTGTCCTCAGCTACAGAGTCAACAGCAGCTTCTACCTGTTCGGTTACAGCTTCGTCTTCCTGAGCCATTACAGATGATGTTGCAGCAAATGAGCAAGCAGCAACCATTGCAATAATTGCAAAAAACTTTTTCATTGTGTTGTTTGTTTAATTGTTTATGATTGTGTTATGTTTCTTTCTCTTTGCGGAGAGAGCGAGATTCGAACTCGCGAACCAGTTTTGCCGGTCACACGCTTTCCAGGCGTGCCTCTTCAGCCACTCGAGCATCTCTCCCTTTATGGGGCGCGCCAGTGTGAGACGTGTCTTACTTTGCGCTTTTCGGTTACAAAGATAGCTTTTTTTCTTATATTGCCATAGATTTTAGGCAAAAAAGTTTCGGTTTCTGTGCTTTTTTGTTGTTTTTGAAGGCTTAAAGCTTGTTCAGGCGCTGAAATATGCGCCTTGCATTGTTGTTTGTGACGCTTTCTGCTTGCTTCTCGCTCACATTATATATTTGTGCTACTTTTTGCAGTACTTCTGCGACGTATGAGCTCTCGTTGCGCTTGCCACGATAAGGCACGGGAGCGAGGTAGGGGGAGTCTGTTTCGAGAACAATTCGCTCCAAGGGAACTGAGGCCAATGTCTCGGGCAAAGGGCTATTCTTGTAGGTGACGACGCCGCCTATGCCAAGCGCGAAGCCTGGGAACTGAAGTAGCTCCAGCGCTTCGTCTGTCGTGCCTCCGAAGCAATGAAAGACGCCAGTGATGCCTTCGTCTTTGTACTCTGAGATGGCTGTCACGAGCTGACGATGTGCGGAGCGTGAGTGAATCATGAGCGGTAAGTGATACTTGATGGCCCATTCAATTTGGACGCGAAAGGTCTCTTCCTGCTCCTTTGCTTTGCTTTTGTCCCAGTAGTAGTCGAGCCCCACCTCGCCGATGGCAATGTAGGGATGGTCGGGGGCTTTGAGCAAGGCTTCCATGTCAACAAGGACTTGCTTGTAGTCTTCCTCGATGTCTGTGGGGTGCAAGCCCATCATTGGAAAGCAGTAGTCAGGATAGCGGTAACAGAGGTCGAGCATCTGCTCTATGCTTTCTGCGTTGATGTTGGGCAAGAGGATGAGCTCGACGCCTGCTTGTTTTGCCCGCATGATGACGTCTTCGCGGTCGGCGCGGAATACAGGTTCGTAGATGTGGCTGTGTGTGTCTATCATTTCTGACGTCCCATGAGTTCGAGGGCGATGCCGTGAAGCATCTGTTTGCGTTGCTCGGGCAGGCTAACTTTTGCAAGGCAGGCTTCAGCCTCGACGTAGTAGGCGTTCATGCGTTCCTTTGCCATACGGTCAACGCCAATCTTTGTGTAGAGAGCGGTGACTGCTTTTATCTTCTCGTCTGGGTTGCAGTCCTTGCTTTCGAGCCATTGTTGCAACTCTGCCCGGTCTTTTTCAGAAGCATGGAGCAGGGCATTGATGAGCATGAAGGTCTTCTTGTTGCAGAGGATGTCGCCACCAATCTTCTTGCCGAAGACTGCTGGGTCGCCATAGACGTCGAGGTAATCGTCCTGAAGCTGGAAGGCAAGCCCGAGGTTCTCACCAAAGCGATAAAGTGCTTCTGCATCTTCCTTGGGAGCGTCGGCAAGCGTGGCGCCTATCTGCAAGGCACAAGCCAGGAGAACGGAAGTCTTGAGGCGAATCATCTCGATGTACTCGGCCTCTGTGACGTCGTTTCTTGTCTCGAAGTCCACGTCGTATTGTTGTCCTTCGTCAATCTCGATGGCGGTCTTGCTGAAGATGCGCATCACGTCTGGCAACTTCTCTTTCGGGCATTGCATCATGTATTGGAAGGCCAGAACGAGCATGTTGTCGCCGCTGAGGATGGCGGTGTTGTCGTTCCACTTGAGGTGGACGCATTGCTTGCCTCGGCGCACTTCTGCTCTGTCCATGAGGTCGTCGTGGAGAAGTGTGAAGTTATGGTAGGTCTCGAGTCCTATGGCGGGCATGATGCAGGGCTTGACATCTTCCCGATAGAGGTTGTAAGCCATGAGCATGAGTACGGGACGTATGCGCTTGCCTCCAAGCGAGAGGACGTAGCGGATGGGTTCGTACAGACCTCTTGGCTCGCGCTCAAGGGGTAGGGCGGCGATGGCCTCGTTGACTTGCAGAAGAAGTTCTTTGCTACTATACATTATTATATATTATATAGGGGAAGGAAAGGGAAGATGGGGGGAGAGGGAAAATGAGAAAAAGAAGATAGAAGAAGATAGCTTGGGCTTGCTGAAAGAGTGTTGTCCTCTATCTCCCTCTATCTTCTTCTATCTTCCTTTATCTTCCTCGGTCAAGTTCTTTAGTTCAGGCGGAACATGACAGGCAGTGTGAAGCGTGAACGCACGGGTTTGTTGCCTTGTCGTGCGGGCTTCCACTTCGGCATCATCTTCACGACGCGCTCTGCTTCCTTGGTGAGGTTGGCGTCAGGAGAACGCATGGTCTTCACGTCCACGATGGAGCCGTCCTTGTTGACCACGAAGTTCACGATGACACGACCCTGCACGCCTTGTTCCTGGCAGATGCTGGGGTACTTGATGTGTTCGCTGAGCCATTTGAAGCAAGCTTCGTCACCGCCGGGGAACTGTGCGTTCTCTTCCACCATTTCGTAGATGCGGTCATCGTCGTCTGCCTCGACTACAGGGCCAACGGGACCTGTCACGACGGCAGCACTGGGAGCGCCTGTACCTACGACAGCTGTGATGGCTTGGTTCATTTCCTCGGATGTTTCGACTTCTTCCTCGGGAAGTTCGGTGTCGTCCTCAACCTCGTTGATGAACTCCATTACGGTAGGAGCGGCTGCTGGAGGAGGAGCCACGACTTCCTGTTGCTGAGTGATGGGAATCATGTCCTCTTCCATTCGGTAATCATAAATTTTGTCTTCTTCGACCACCTTCACCTCGCGCTGAGTGTACTCGAAGGCGACGAACATAGCAGCGAGTGCCAGCACATAACCAATCAGCATGTTGGTCGATTTTTGGCCTCTCAGCTCTTCGTTAACTGTCTTGTTAGCTTCCATGTTATTTTGTTGTTATTGTTGTCGAAATACTTTATTCGTGCCACAAAGATACATCTTTTTTTTCATATTTGTGCGCACGAGGGGTGTTTTTTTTCTTTTTTAAGTGTTTTTTTGTTTTTCGCGGGTAATTGCAGGTGTAAAAACCCACTTCTTCCCGACTTGTCATGGTGTTCGTGTATTCTGTGTTTTGCTTTCTTTTTGTCACTTTTGGGTATGGCGAAAAATGGCCCGAAACATGCCGAATTTGGCATTTTGGAGTGCTGTGGTTTCAAACGCCGCGTGCTGCGTTGGCAATTTCAGCGTGCTGCGTTTGATTTTTAGCCTGCGGAAAATTGTCAACGCGCCATGTCGAATTTTGTCTAAAAACTCACCAAAATGGTCGATTTTGCTAAGCAGAGTTTGCAATTTGAGGTTTTTTGCTCGTTTTTCTCCCTTTGTAATGTGTTGATTGTCAGCGAGAAGCGTTTTAAGCGCATTTCTTCGAAAAAATGACTCAAACCATACCTGAAACCTTTTTTGGCGTTTCTGAGTAGTTTGCCTGAAATCAGAAAGTAAGCAAAATGGCTCGAAATGTGACATTTTGTCAAGTTCCGATTTGCTTGGTCTTTTGCACTTGGTTGGACTTCACATCGCCTCGAAGTGCTAGGGTCGCTCATTTCTTGTGATGACCGAAACTTTAATCCGGTACAATAAAACGGCGTGCGTTTTCGTTTATATTATAAAAAGAGACGAAGAATAATAAACCTTAAACTTTTTTTTCGTACCTTTGCAGTCGATTTATGAACATAAAAACAAAGATACAGCGTTTCCTGCTTCTTCTGACGGGCTTTGGTGTATGCCTCTTTACAACTGCTCAGGAGAGTGGTAGCGTGTTCAATTTCCTGAACCTGCCTGTCTCGTCGCATTCTACGGCACTTGGCGGCAAGAACATCTCACTGATTGAGGACGACATATCCCTTGCCATACAGAACCCCGCTCTGCTCACTGGTGTCAGCGACAAAACGATCGGCTTCTCCTTTATGACTTACATGCAGGGCTGTAACACAGGTGCAGCGGCCTATTCCCAGCAAGTGGGGAAGTACGGCAACTGGGGTGTGAATGCGCAGTTCGTGGGTTATGGCAAGACGACCGAAACGCTGCTTACGGGCGAAGAGGTCGGCTCGTTCAAGCCTCTCGACCTCTGCATTGCAGGACAGTACAGCCACTTGTTGAGCGACCGATGGGCTGGCGGTGTTTCGGCCAAGTTCATCTATTCCCACTACGGAGCATACTCCTCAGTCGCCCTGGCTGCTGACCTCGGTTTGAACTACTTCAATGAAGAGACAGACTTCTCGTTCTCTCTTGCAGCACGCAATCTCGGCGGACAAGTCAAGGCTTTTGGCAATCAGCACGACCGCCTGCCTGCTGACCTCGAGATGGGCTTTACAAAGTCGCTCGGACATGCTCCCATCCGCATCTCTGTCACGATGGTCGATATGACACGGTGGACTTCGGACGACTACTTTACTACTGGCAAAAAGCTCAAGACAGGAAGCATCATCATCAATCACTTTGTGCTTGGTGCGGAGTGGCTCATTAACAGTAAGTTCTATGTAGGCATGGGCTACAACTTCCGTCGAGGCTACGAGATGACAGCCGCTGGTTCCTCTCATGCCGCAGGCCTTTCCTTCGGCGGCGGCGTCAACCTGAAGCGCATCAAGTTCGGCCTTGCTTATGCCAAATATCACGTCAGCGCACCAACGCTGGCTTTCACTTTAGCATATAACTTTGAGAAAGAAAGATGAAACTGATAACAATTGCAATCGACGGCCACTCCTCTTGTGGCAAAAGCACAATGGCGAAAGACCTCGCTAAAGAGATTGGCTACATCTATATCGATACGGGCGCAATGTATCGGGCCGTCACCCTCTTTGCCTTGCAGAATGGTTTGATAACCGAGGGCGGCATCAACGAAGAAGCTTTGCGTGAACATATGTCCGACATTATGATAACCTTCCAGCTCAATGAAGAGACCGGTCGCCCCGATACCTACCTCAATGGTGTTTGCGTGGAGCGCGAGATACGCACAATGGAAGTCTCAAAGTGGGTCAGCCCCATTGCCACTCTGGGTTTTGTCCGTGAAGCGATGGTTGACTTGCAGCGCCTCATGGGCGAGGCAAAGGGCGTCATCATGGATGGTCGCGACATCGGGACAGTTGTCTTCCCTGATGCTGAACTTAAGGTTTTCGTTACGGCAAGTGCTGATGTGCGTGCCCAGCGTCGTTATGATGAGCTGAAGGCAAAGGGAGAAGACTGCTCTTTCGAGGAGATTCGCGCCAATGTCATAGAGCGCGACCGCATCGACTCCACCCGAGCCATCAGCCCGCTTCGCCAGGCAGAGGACGCCATCGTGCTCGACAATAGCAACCTCACCATTCCAGAGCAAAAGGCGTGGCTTCTGGAACAGTACTACAGAGTGGCTTCTGAATGAAGATAGAAATCGACCAGGGCTCTGGCTTTTGCTTTGGTGTGACACGCGCCATTGGCAAGGCGGAAGAGGAACTTGCCAAAGAGGAGCAGTTGTATTGCCTTGGCGATATCGTCCATAATGGCAAGGAATGCGACCGGCTTCAGCAACTTGGGCTTGTTACAATTAATCATGAGCAACTTCGCGACATTCATGATGCCAAGGTGCTGCTCCGTGCTCACGGTGAACCGCCTTCAACTTATGCTCTCGCAGATGACCAATGCATCAACCTGATTGATGCCACTTGCCCTGTGGTACTACACCTTCAGGAGCGCATCAAGAAGGAGTATGACGCCGACCGTGAGCACAAAAAGCAGATTGTCATCTTCGGTAAGAATGGTCACGCAGAGGTGATTGGCTTGGTGGGACAGACGGAAGAGACTGCCATCATCATCGAGTCGGCTGAAGACGTCAAAAAGCTCGACTTCAATCGCGACATCTGTCTTTATTCCCAAACAACTATGCCGCTTGACGAGTTCCGCAAGATTGTCGACTATGTTCAGCAGCATATCAGTCCAGAAGCGACCTTCACCTACTATGACACCATTTGTCGACAAGTGGCAAACCGCATGCCCAACATTCGCAACTTTGCTCTTCGGCATGATGTGGTGCTCTTTGTATGCGGCAAGAAGAGCAGTAACGGGCGCGTGCTCTTCAATGAATGCCGTGAGGCCAATCCTCGTTCCTACATGATAGATACTGCCAGCGAGATTGATATTCGCTGGTTGCAAGGTTGTGAGTCGATAGGCATTTGTGGGGCAACAAGCACGCCGAAGTGGCTAATGGAGGAGTGCAAAGTACGCATCGAGGAGCTGCTTGGCTGCCACAAATGATGTCCTCTCGCCATTAAGAACCCCTTGCTCGGCGGCTTGAAGCATGTCGGCAATGGTGGGGTTGTGGTAGAAGTTTCCCATCAGTTGCTCGTTGATGCTTTCATACATCCAGTACTTTGCCTGCTCGGCCCTGCGATAGTCGAAGTATCCACTCTTCTTTACAAAGTCGAGGTAGCTGTAAACCATGTCCCAAACTTCTTTGATTCCGTAGCCGTAGAAGCCGCTATAAGTGAGGACTTGTGGTGCCCAGCCGCTTTCGGGAAGCGGGAAGAGCTGGAGGGCATTGCGGAAGTGGGTGGCTGCAAGTTGGCACTTGTCCACATTGTTTCCATCACATTTATTGATGATGATGCCGTCGGCCATCTCCATGATGCCTCGCTTGATGCCTTGAAGCTCGTCGCCAGTGCCTGCCAGCTGGATGAGGAGGAAGAAGTCGACCATCGAGTGACAGGCGGTCTCGCTTTGTCCCACGCCAACAGTCTCGACGAAAATCTTGTCGAAACCTGCTGCTTCACAAAGGATGATGGTCTCGCGCGTCTTGCGTGCCACACCGCCCAGGCTGCCTGCAGAGGGGCTGGGGCGAATGAAGGAGTCTGGGTGGACGCTGAGCTTCTCCATGCGAGTCTTGTCGCCCAGAATGCTTCCCTTTGTTCTTTCGCTCGAAGGGTCGATGGCGAGAACTGCAAGCCTGCCGCCATATTCCTTGAGGACATGAATGCCAAACTCGTCGATACTGGTACTCTTGCCTGCACCAGGAACACCGCTAATGCCAATGCGAACACTGTTGCCGGAGTATGGCAAGCACTTCTCAATGACTTCCTGAGCGATGACTTGGTGCTCGGGAATGGTGCTCTCTACAAGTGTGACGGCTTGTCCCAGAATGGTAATGTTGCCTTTCAGGATGCCTTCCACATAGTCGCTGGCCGTGAGGTGACGGCGGGCAAAGCGCTGCCTGTTGAGGTGTGGGTTGACAGACGAGACAGGAGCCACACCGCTATTCACGGTCAGGCCTGCATATTCGGGATTATTCTCGGGATGTTCCATTTCAGTTCATAGTTATGAGTTCATAGTTCATAGTCTTCATTCCTGGGCGATGTCCACATTGATGTATTGCTTCGCTTGTCGGGGAGCGTCTGTGATGAGCATGACTCGCATGCGGCCTTTGCTCTTTTTAAGGTATCGGGCAGAGACACTGATCTTGAGCTTTGTGCTTTTGCCAGGGCGAATGGTGCTCTTGGCGACGCTGACACTGATGGCTTTGTTGAAGACTTGTACCTGATGGATGTGCAGGTCGCTCTTGCCTGTATTGGTGAGGAGGATGGTGCAGCTGATTTCCTTCTTGCCATTCATCTCTCCCATGTCGACAGATGACTCGCTTATTGCAAGCTCGGGAGCCATTGCCAGAGCCTCGTCGCTCATGTCGGCAAAGCTAGGCAGGAGGATGGCCGAGACGAGTATCTCGTTTGTCTCGCCTATCTTGTCGCCCATGTAGCGCGAAAGGTAAATGCTTGTCTGGTTGAGTCCCAATGTGCTGAGTTTCTCGCTATCGAGTGTCAGGCGGATTGTGCCAGCCTTTCCTGCGGGAATGTCTTCTGGCAAGTACTCTGCCGAGAGGTAAGGGGGCAGGTGCATCAGTTCGGGGCGGAAGGCTGTACGGTCTGAGTTAAGGAGGCGAAGTTCTGCCGTGGGGTGGTCGCCTCGATTGACATCTTCGAACTCCACGGTGTTTGTCACGAGCCTCACATTACCGAGGTCGATGGGGAATTCTGCGCTGTAGTCATGCACTTCAGTCACAACAGTTCCCTGGATGGCAACATAGGAAGGCTTGTCCGAGGCATTGGTCAGCACCTCGACTTCCTTGTAGAAGGAGCCCAGCAGTTTGGCGTCGAAGGTGAGGCTTATCTCGCCACGAGAGCCTGCGGCAACTGGAGTTTGTGGGAACACCACATCGAGGCAGCCGCACGAGGCCTTGGCCTCCTTGATGATGAGCGGCTTGTCGCCCTTGTTGGTGAAGCCGAGGCTGAAGTGTCGGGGCACTTGGAACTCCACTTCGCCCACCTTTTTGATGTCTGTGTCGGGCACAAAGCGGGGCTGGGCCCAAATCATTGAACATTGAACATTGAACATTGAATAGGCTGCGAGGAGAATGATGAGAGTTATATGTCGTTTCATGTATTATCGCATTTTACCGTGCAAAGGTACAAAAAAAAGTTCATAGTTCATAGTCCATAGTCCATAATTATTTTATATCTTTGCAACAACTATGAACTATGAACTATGAACTATGGACTAAAAGGAAGGCTTTTCCTCCCCCTCTTTGCTGTGCTTCTCATCACCTTGTTCAGCACCTGCTCGTTCCTTTACCCGCTCAATCCGTGGGACGACGCCAATGTCTATATGACAATAGGCAATGCCATGCTCGCAGGCAAGGAACTTTATGTTGACATCTTCGACCACAAGGGCCCTGTGCTCTTCTTCCTCCACGAGTGGGCAGCCATGCTTTCGAGGAGCAGTTTCGTGGGCATTTACCTCATCGAGATTGTCTGCTGCTATTTCTTCCTGCTCTATTCTTTGAAGATGATGAGGCTCTTCACCGCTTCCACCCTGACAATTCCTTTGACTTGTCTTCTTGGCATCCTGACCTATTCCTCGGATTTCTTCAGTTATGGCGACAGTGTGGAAGAGTTCGCCCTTCCCATCTTTGCCCATAGCCTGTACCTCATGCTGAAGTTTGTCAGGGATCGGGAAGTGCCCTCTCGCTTCCAGTCGCTAGTGATGGGTCTGGGAGTCGCCTTGCTTTTCTGGATGAAGTTCAACCTCCTGTTCTTCTATGTTGGAGGCCTCCTGGTGGTTGCAGTTATTGCATGGAAACGCAAGCAGATGAAGGAGCTCGGGTCGGTTGTTCTGTGGGCATTCCTGGGCTTCTTGGCAGTTACGGCTGGGGTGCTTGCCTACTTCGCCCTTCATGGCACACTGGCGGCGCTTTGGGAGGCCTACTTCATGGTCAATATCTTCCATTATCATGGTGTCGGCACAAATGGTGAGCCGCCTTTCTGGTGGTTCAAGCTTGTGAAGCTCGGCATCTGGGCAGTCCTGATGATTCCGGTCTTCTTCCTCAAGGTGAGCAGGGAGGTGAAGTGGCTCGTCTTCGGCACTTACGGCATCCTCGTGCTCTCGTTTGCCACCCTGACGGTCCAGTTCTACTACTTCCTCACGCTCTTCCCCTTCTTCGCGCTTGCTGTCAGGCTCAGAGTCCCTAAATTCCTGAAAAACCTGAAGGTCCTCAAAGTCATCATCCCCATCATCACCCTCCTTGCCACCGCCACCAACTGGAATGTCGTGACGCTGGTGAATGGCACTTTCCCCACAAGTGTGCTCGAGATGGCCCGCATCATCAACCAGAACGAGACGGAGGACAGTGAGGTCCTGACTTTCAGCTCCTACGACACGGGCATCTACCAGCACACGCGCCACCTGCCGCCCAACCGCAACTACTTCCTTTCCTCCATCCTCGACCCGGAGATAAAGCGCGAGCAGGCAGAGTGGGTCAACTCGGGGAAGGTCAGGTACTTGGTGCGCGAGATAGGCGCCATCAACACTTGCCACGAGTACTATGAGGCGCCCATCCCTGCCAACTACCGGCTCATCTTCGACCAGGAAGAGCTCTTCCGCTACCGCTTCATCTGGCAGCCGCTGAGCTACCTCTGGAACCTCACCTGGCCGCGACCTCTGCTCCGCCACTTCATGGAGCCCGTCACTGCCAATCAGAAGATGCAGGTCTACGAAAGACAGCCATAAAGTCGGCTCCCGATAATCTCGGAAATTTCTTGACAAAAAATCCGACAGAAAATGCGAAGTCTATCAACTCGACATGGACGGATTTCAAACGCCGCACGCGGAAATGGTCAACGCCGCACGCGGAGTTTGTAATTTCCCTGTGTCGTGTTGACTGATTTGGCACGTCGAATTCGTTGCTTTTCTTTGCGAAAGTTATCGGACAGGCAGCTTTTACTTGTGCTTTCTTTGCGCTGCTTCGAATGACATGCCCTTGCAAAAGTCCATTTATAAAAGGAAACTCGATTTAAGGCCTTATTTTGCGTTTGGGGGTAGAAAAGTGCCACAGAAACAAAAAAGGCCGTCTGTGAGGGCGGCCTGAGGAAGAATATTTACAAATTCATTTATGATTGTTGTTTCTCTCGCTTCTTTTTGGTGTACTTCACGACGGTGCGGATGACGAGGTAGTTGGTGACGGCCGAGATGACGGCCATGGGGATGTAGGCGATGGAATCCTTCAGTCCCATCACTTCGACGAAGAGCAGCATCAGGCCCATCCTCACGACAAAGAGGTTGAACATGTGGGCGCCGATAATGCCGACAAGGTTCAGTACGGAGGACTCTGTCTGGAAAGTCCAATAGACGGTCAGCAAGTAGTTGACGCAAAGTGAGATGAGATAACCGGAAACGAGTGCCACCTGATAGGGCGCGAAGAGGCGCACGACGTAGAAGATGGCTGCGTCGATCATGGCGCAGGTGCCCCCTACAATGCAGAAGCGGATGAATTGTCGCGTCTCTTTGTGGCCCAAGAGTTCCTTTATCTTATCTCCAATCTTCATTTGTTCCTCTTGAACTTCGTAAACCTCAATCGCAATACTCCGAAGAATGCCTCGCTGAAGATGCCGCCCGACATCTTGCTCGTGCCCAACTCCCTGTTGACGAAGACCACGGGCACCTCTTTTATCTTGAAGCCGAGGCGCAGGGCGGTGTATTTCATCTCAATCTGGAAGGCGTAACCCTTGAAGCGGATGTCGTCGAGGCAAATGGTTTCGAGCACCTTCCTGGACCAGCACACAAAGCCCGCCGTGGTGTCGCGAAGCTTGATGCCGAGCACTGTGCGGACATAGGCCGAGGCATAGTAGGACATGAGGACGCGGCCGATGGGCCAGTTCACAACATTCACGCCCGAGACATACCGGCTGCCCACAGAAACATCATAGCCCTCGTCGTGACAAGCCGCATAGAGTCGCGGCAAATCATTGGGCGAGTGGCTGAAGTCGGCATCCATCTCGATGACATACTCATAGCCGTGGTCCAGCGCCCACTTGAAGCCGCAGATGTAGGCCGTGCCCAGTCCCAGCTTGCCTTGTCGCTCCACAATGTGAACGCGGCCTGCCAGTTCGCCCTGCATGAGGCCCTTCACAATGTCGGCAGTCCCATCAGGGCTTCCGTCGTCGATGACAAGGATGTCGAAAGCTTTCTCGAGTGAAGTGACGGCTCGAATGATGGCCTCGATGTTCTCTTTCTCGTTGTAGGTCGGGATGATGACGATGGTGTCGCTCTTTCGTTCTGTGTTCATTGTTCTATAGTCTATAGTCAGTTGTCAGTTTCTTTACTCATAATTGAACCCTCTCTGCTTTGAGCTCTTCGCCCATGAAGACTGTGGCTTTCTGCTGGAAGGCCTCGGCTTGCTCTGTGCTGAGGAAGCGCGTCGAGCCTCCCTCTGTAATGTGTTCCCTCATCTCGGGGTGCCTGCGGAGATAGTCCTGCAGGCTATCTGCCACATAGTGACCTTGCTCGATGATGTTCACGCTCTTGGGCATGTACTGCCGAATCTTGCCGAGCAGGAGCGGATAGTGAGTGCAGCCCAGGATGACATTGTCGATGAGCGGGTCGCGGCGGAGCAGGCTCTCAATGCGCTCCCGCACGAAATAGTCTGCCCCAGGACTGTCATACTCCTCGTTCTCCACCAGCGGCACCCACATCGGGCAAGCCTCGCCTGTCACCTTGATGTCGGGCCAAAGCTTGGCAAGCTCCAGCTCATAGGTGCGGCTGCGAATGGTGCCCGGCGTTGCCATAATGCCCACATGGCGGCTCTTCGAGATCTCTCCGACAACTTCGACCGTCGGGCGTATCACGCCGAGCACTCTCCTTTGCGGGTCGAGCTTAGGCAGGTCGTTCTGCTGAATGCTGCGAAGTGCCTTTGCCGAAGCCGTGTTACAGGCCAGAATGACAAGATGGCAACCTTGCTCGAAGAGGTAGCGGACGGCCTGGAGCGTGAACTCATAGACTACGTCGAACGAGCGAGTGCCGTAAGGAGTTCGGGCATTGTCGCCGAGGTAAAGGTAGTCATACTGCGGCATCATCCTGCGGATTTCTCGCAAGATGGTCAGCCCACCATAGCCAGAGTCGAAGACTCCAATAGGTCCCATTGCTCCTGTTTTACTCTCCTGTCGCAGGAGCCTGAGCTGGTGTTTCCTCTTGTGTGGCAGTTATCAGCCCGAGCTTCTTGCGAACAATGTCCGTCACGTCAACACCCACTACGGGATTGATGTAAGGGCAGTTGTTGTTGTCGGTATTGAGGATGTAACCATACCCCAGTTCTACACCAACCTCGAGAAGGGCGCGGTTCAGGCGTTTGTGGGCTTCCTGCATCATGTCCTTTTCGGCTTGTGCAATCAGTTCCTGCGACTTCATGCGGAAAGCCACACCATTGTCCATGAGTGCCTGCAGTTCTGCCTGACGCTTCTGCATGATGGTCTGC
>Ga0256407_10004231_pt1 | contig 24262 bp, 13 predicted proteins | sample RumenRJG_04DNA_FD_193489 | JGI IMG/M metagenome (GOLD analysis project Ga0256407, IMG submission 193489) | Bovine rumen microbial communities from Lethbridge, Alberta, Canada - RJG_04 | ecosystem: Host-associated > Mammals > Digestive system > Stomach > Rumen | place: Canada: Alberta... | reverse complement strand
TATTATTAAATTGTCATTTTGAGTTCTTATTGATTTTTTAAATATAAATAGTAAAATATTAAACATTTCATTTGTATGATTAAATGGAATGTCTGTTAAATTTATTCCTAAACTTAATTTAAGATTAAGTTTTTCTGCTAGTGATGTTATTATTTCATCTGTTGATTTTCTTTTAGATTTTACATTTACAAATGTTCTCTTTTTTGATAATCGTCTTTGATATATTGTTGTCATTTATTTTTTTTTGGGTTTAAAAAATTTAAAAAATGTCTTTTATTAATATATATTGGTAATTTATATTTTTTTTAATTCTTTTTATAAATAAAAGAAAATGAGTACTTTATATTGTAAAAATTATGTGTTTAATTAAAAAGACATTAGTTAATAAATATAAAATGTTAAATAAAATAAACAAAATGTTTTTAATGATATATTTATAATAATAATAATATTGGATTAATTTTTTAATATATACACTTTAATGGTTAAATGAAATATATAATAACCATTAATACTTCTAAATAATTTTTTTTTACCAATATTATTTTTAAAATAATACACTTAATAAATTTCCTAATAAACCCTAAAAATAATAATTAATTTCAAACTAAAAAACTATCACAATGGATATATATATACAATTTTTGAAAAAATGAAAAATGTTTTAATATTTTCATTTAATTATTCTCAATTTTAATAGTAAATATTGGATTAATATTGCATGAATTTAAATTTGAAGATACTGTAGACTCAGAAAAATTTAAATTTAATTCATTATTTTCTTCTATATTATTATTTTTTTTAGTTCTTTCTTTACAATTAAGAAAAAATTTAACAAAATTTAAAGCATTTTTTTTATATTTTTCCATATATTCACAACCGAATTTTTCTTTTATTTTCATAATATGACTTTCAAAAGAATTATTTTCTTTTTCATTTATAAATAAATCAATTTTTGAATTTAAATAATAATTTTGATACATTTCCATATAAGTACAATTTAAAAGTTTATTTAATTCAATTTTAGAAAAAGGAATTTTAGATAAAATTTTTTCATTTGATAAAGGATCATTAAATTTATTACTTACTTTTTTAATAATTTCTCTAATTGGAGTATTTAATAAAATTCTATTATAAGCAATAGTAATATTTTGTGTTATTTCACTATCAATTTTTTTAAATCGAAATTTTTGAATTCCATTCCATTCTTTTTTTATTATTAAATTCAAATATGAAATTATAAAACAATGAAAATGTGTTTTTATTTTTCTTTTTATATTATCACTGTTTAATCTAGAATGAATTCTTTGATTTCTTTTTATCTCTATTATTTCACCTTTTAATTTTCTTCCTTTTTTCCTTTTAAATTGTCTTATTGGAATTAATTTTTTATATAAATTATTTACAACCATGAGATCATTTTTTGATTCGGTTTCTTCATTATTAAATACTTGTAAAATTGGTAATTGTTTTTGTTTTAAATTTTCATATATTTTTTCAAATATTGTTTTTGGAACATTGTTATCTAATTTTTTCCATATATCGATCATAATTTTTTATTATAATAGATATTTTTTATCCTTTATTAATTGTTTTTTTTTATTTTTTTATTTTTTAATAAAATAAATATTTTTTTAAATAAAGAATTCATTCATTTAATATATTTAAATAAATAAAGCATTTAAATCTTTATTTCTTTATGTTTTTCCTTTATTTCAATTAAAATATTTTTTATTTCATTAAATAATTCATTTAATTTATTATTATTTTCTATTTGCTTTTTAGCAAAAATTTTAACTATTTCAAAATAATTTTTAATTTTTTCTTTTTTAAATTCAGTTATTTTTTTATTCATTACAAAAGATGTAATTTTAATAATTTCATTTAAATTATTTAAATTAATATCATTTTTACTTTTTTCTTGTTTTAAATCATTTAACATTTCATCTTTTTTTTTAAATAAACCTTTAAAAGAAAAACCAGATTGTCCATTTTCTATTTTTTTAATATCATTGTCAATAATATCATTTTTTTGTTTTAATTTATTATAATTTAATTCTAAATTATTAATAATATTAATTGCTTCAATCATTGCATCAACATCTTTTTTTTCATCATAAATCCATATATAAACTTTATGATAAGGATTTTTTAATAATTCATTTAATTTTTCAAAACCATTTTTAATTTTTTCATTTTTATTAAAAATTAATTTTTCTTCATTATTATCATCAATATATTTTAGAATACAATTTTTATCATAAACTATAAAAAATTTATTTAAACTTAAATAATTTTTTATATTTTCATTTCTTTTTTCATAAATTACATCAATATTATTTTTCATAGAATTTAAATTATTTTTAATTTTATTTAAAAATAAAATAAAAGAATTTATATTTTCTTTTCCTTTAACAAAATCAAAATTTTCATTATAATCATTAAAACATTTTTTATATTTTTCTAATATTTGAACTTCATTTAATTTAGGAATTTTTTCAATAGCTTTATTAAAATCTTCATTTGTATTTTGAAAACATTTAAATTCATCACTTTCATATAAATAAATAATTTTAGAAATATTATATAAAAAAGTATTTAAAGCCCTAACTCTAAAAAGAATTTTTTTCGTATCAAGTTCACTTACTTTTTTTTTACTTGGAATATTTGGAATATATATTCCAGGCCAATTTAATATTAATTTTTCTCTTAATTGATAAAAATCATTATATCTTCTTTTTATTGTATCTGATATACCTTTTCCTTTTATTATATATTGAAGATGATTTGCTATTCCTTGTATTAATTCTGATTTTGATATATATAAATAATCTTTTTCTTCATTTTCTTTATTTGATTCTTCATTATTTTCTTTATTTGTTTCAATTTGATTTTCTATATTTGATTCTTCTTTATTATCTTTATTTGTTTCTATTTGACTTTCTTTGTTTGATTCTTCTTTATTATCTTTATTTGTTTCTATTTGATTTTCTTTATTTATTTCTTCTTTATTTTCTTTATTTATTTCTTCTTTATTTTCATTATTTGTTTCTTCCATATTTTTATAATACTTTTTTTTTTGAGTTAAAATAATATAAAATAATTAATATTAATTAATTATATATAAGAAATTTAAATATCATTATCTTCATCACTATAATCATTTATTTTACTTAATTCTATTTTATTTTCTGTATTTTCATAACTAAATTCTTTTAATGTTTTTATACCAGATATATCTATTGTTTTTAATTTTTCATCAATATTTTCATCTTTTTTTTTACTTATAATTTCATCATCATTTAAATTAATACTTTGTTCTTTTTTTTCTTCATCTTCTTTTAATTTTTTTTCCTCTTTTATTTTATCATCTTCTTTTTTTTCTTCATCATTTCCAGAATCACTATCAAAAACTTTTTTTAAATCCTTATTTATATTTACTTTATTTATTGTTTTAACATCTAAATTTATTTTATCAATTTCACTATTAAAACTATCAAAATTATTATTTATTGAAATATTTTTCATTGTTTTCATATCAAATTTTTGTTTTTCATTTTTTCCTTTATTTTTATTATTTTTTTCCTCTTTTTCTTCTTCAATATTTAATTCTTCATTTTTTGATATTTTTGAAATAAAATTCTTTATTTCATTTCTTAAATAATTATCTCTCCAAAATTGAATATATTTCCCTATATTTACTAAATCACATTCTAAATTAATCTCATCTGCTTTTTTAATAAAAATATCTAAATAATTACCACTTTCAAAAATAAGATTTTTAATTTGATAATATTTATCTTTTCCTTCAAAATTTAAAATTTGTTTTAACCCTTTTATAATAACTTGACTTTTTTGACATAAAGAATTATATTTTTTATTTATTTGTTCATTCAATGATAAATTTAATGCTTTTGTAATTTTTGAAAGAGAAGATAATGAATAATGTGATTTTTCTTTATAAGAAAGTATACTTTCAATTTTAATTCTACTAATAAATTTATTTAAAGTTGTAAATGGAATTTTTATTTTATAATCATGAGGTTTTAATAAAATAATAAATAAATAACTTAAATGATCAATATATCCATTTGGGTTAAATCTTATATTTTTAGGAAAATAATTTATAGGATTAATTAAATTTTCATTTATTTCTTCTAAAATATCTTGTGTTGTTATTTTAATTATTTTTTTTTTTATTGAATTATTACTAATTATTTGAGTTTGAATATAATTTAAATTATTATTATATTCATAATACATTTGTCTAAGTTCTTCTTCAGGAATTTCTATTAAGTTTTCTTTTTTATTTATTTTTATATAAGGAAAATAAATGTTTTTTTCTTTTGAATTTATTGCTATTCTTAATTGAGAGTATCTTTCATTTTGATTTTTTATATTCAAATAATCATTTGTTCTTTTTATATTTTTTGAATTATAAGTTGAAAATGAATTTAATATTGGGTCAAAATAATAATCTAAAAGGAAAAAATATTTAAATAATTTTCTATATAAATCTAATTCATATTCTTTTATTTTTGTATTTATATTTTTTGATTTTTCAATTTCTTTATTTTCATTTATTTCTAATTCATCATCTTCTACTATTATACTATCTTCATTATTTTTTTTATTATTTTTAGTATTTATATCTTCTTCTTCAATAATTTCTCTTTTTTTTTCTGTTGTATTTTTTTTTTTATGAGTTTTTATTTTTCTTTTTTTACTAGTTGAAATAATATTTTCATTATCATCAGAATCAGATATATTATTTTGATTATTATTATTCATATTAATAATATATTTATCATTTCTATTTATTTTATTTCTTGTCATCAATTTATTTAATTCTTGAATTCTTAATTGAAAAAATTTTATATCAACATTTAATTTAATTTGATTTTTTGAAGCATTATTAAATTTATATTTATTTTTAAAAAAATAAACATCAAAAATAAATTTCATAAAATCAAATCCAGAATATTTAATTTCAAATTGTTCATTAAATATATTTTTTATTTCTAAATGATTTGATAATTCTTTTTTTTTCTTTAAATAAAATCTTAAAGAAGTTTTTTCTAAATCAATTTCATTTCCTCTTAAATCAAAAATAATAGTTTCTTTTGTAATATTTGGAGAATTAATTAAATCTTGTATTTTTGAATGTAATTCTTCATAATTTTTTGGTTCAAAATTATTTAAAAAATTATTATCAATTTTATTTCCTCTTAAATCAAATAATGTTATTGATAAAAAAATTTTTGATAATTCATAAATTATTTTTGATAAATTATCACTTGTTATTTTATTATATGAAATATTAAAAGTTTTTAAAAAAAAATTTGGTTTTATTTCTTCAATTATTATATTTAAAAAGTTATTTGTTAATAAATTATTTGATATATTTAAATTTTCTAAATGAGGTGAATTATTAATAAAAGGAATTAAAATTATTTTTGCATAATTATCTTTTAAATAAATAGAACTTAAATTTAAGTATCTTAAACAAAATTTAATAGTTTTTTTAGGAAAAAAATTCTTTATTAATTTTGAAGTTTCATCATCTAAAATTATTTTAATTTGTATTTTTTGAAAATAACTAATACAATTAAAAAACAATTTTACAAATCCTTTATAATATTTTTCTAATTTTAAAAATATATAATCAATAATAAGTACATAATCATAAATAATAAATTTTTCAATAATTTTAAATAAATAATATTTATTAACATTAAATTCAATTTTTTCATTCTTATTATAATCATTATTTTGAAAATTAGAATCATTTTCACTATTAGAACTATTAATTTCATTATTTTCATTAGAACTATAATTTTCACTTTGATTTTGTTTATTATAATAAGATCTTCTAATACTATTAACTGCAAATTTCCATCCTTCAAATAAAATTAATATTTTTACATATTCTTTTCCTTTTGGTTGATTTGAAAATTTTAAAAAAAATTCAGGAAAATAATCATCATATTTTTTAAGAATATAATATTCAATTGAATCATCATTTGATGATATACTTTTTAAACAAATTTCTTCATGTTTAAATTTAAATAATAAATGAGATTCTAAAAAATCTGGCCCTTCTTTTATTTGATTATTTTTTTTTTCGAAAAAATATAAAGCATCAATTGTTAAAAGTAAAGTAATTTCATATAAATCTGTATTATTAAATAATACAGAAATATTAGAAGAAAATATATATTTTTCTTTTAAATAAAGACATTCCATTAATTAATTTTTTTAAAATTAAAAAAAAATAATAAATATTTAAAAAAAAATGATTAATAAATTTCCCTTATTAATTATCATAATAAATATTTCATATATTTCCCTATCAAATATAACAAGAAATAGAACAAATTACACTTCATTTTTTTATAATTCAACAATAGAAACAGTTAATAATTCAAATTTTGATAGAGTAATAAAAAAAGGAATAAAAAATCCATATTTAATATTATTTACTGTTATAAGATGTAAAATATGTAATCAAGTAATAAAAATAATGGAAAAAGTAGAAGAATATTTAATTAAAAAAAATTCAAATATTAAAGTTGTTAAAGTAGATTGTGGAGGAAATATTTGGACTGTTATGAGATTTGATATTGATCATATACCAAAAATAATTTATGTTGAAAATAATAAAATGTCTTATTTAAATGATAATATTACTTATGATAATATTATTGAATTTTTAAATAATGAAAATAAAATTAAAATTCCTTTCCCAAAACCAATGAATTATATTGATTTTTTTAAAAAAATTTTTAATGCCTTGAATGAATTTTTAACTGATTATACTAAAATTAATGGAATTAAATGGAATAAAAAATATACTGGATTAGTTATTATATTAATTTTAATTATTTTTATGATAATTGAATATTATATTATGAAATATTGTTGTACAACTCAAAGAAAATCAAAAACACATTTTCATAATAAAAAACATCATGTTCATACAAATAATGAAATTTTAAAGAAAAAAAATCAATAAATTAATAATTTAATTTATTTTAAATAATTAAAAAAATAAAAAAAATTTAATTATATGATTAATAATGAAAATAATAATGAAGAAGAAGAAGAATTTTCAGAAGAAGAAGAAGAATTAATATTAAATGAAACTTTTAATATAGAAGAAAATAACATAACTGAATTTTTATGTAATATGATAGAATATATTGTTACAATACCAACTTTAATTTATTCAATTACTTGGATTAAATTAATTCAAAATATAATTCCAGATAATAATAAAATATTTCAATATAATCATCAAAATTTATATGAAAAAAATCCTCCAATTTGTTATAATTTATTATATTGGAAAGATAAAATAATTAATTGGTCTAAATTTAATTTAGGAAGAGCAATTATTTTTTTAAGTACTTCTAAAATTTGTTGTGGGAATAAAAAAGATCATAATGTATTTTGTGTTATTATTAAAGCTTTAATAAGTTCTACAATATCAACTTTTTTTATTTTAAAATTACCTAAAGAAATTAAAAAATATAAAAATGATAATAAGTCAATTTATCAAGAAGAAATTAAAAATTCTTGTAATCTTTTATTTCATATAATTGATAAATTTTATTCTTTTGAATTTTATTATATTTGTTTTATTTTCTTTATTTGTTTTCTAATTATATTTTTAATTACTTTAGCTGGAATAAAAGAATTTTGGAAAGGAAGAGGGTATAATATTTAATGAAAAAAAGTTTATATTTTTAGAATTTATAAAATTAATTTATTTAATTATTAAATATAAGAAAAATTTAAATATTAATTTATTTTTTAGTTTATATTATATAAAAATAAAAAAATTTAATATGAGTCTAAGAAATTCAATTAATTATTCAACACCTTCAAAAGAAAAATTTCAAAATAAAAAACAAATACATTCAACAATATCTTTAAAAAAAAGAAAAGTCCCTTCAGATGATTTTACAATAAATAATAATATAATTAAAACACAAAATAATACAAATAAAGATAATTTAAATGAAAAAAAAAATAATCTTCAAAAAGAAATAAATAAAATAACACCTTTTTCATTAAAAAATTCAAATTCAATGAATAATATACATAAAAATAACATATTAACAAAAAATAAAATAGAAAATAAAAATGAAAAAAAATTCAATTTATATGAACCACATATTACAATTGATCCTTTAGATATAATGAAAAAAAGAATTCAATTAATTTTAGATGAATCAAATGAAAAAATTGCAGATTTAAGTTTATCAATGAGTCAAATTGATATTGATAGTGAAGATTCTTATTATAAAGCACAAAATGAATATTCTAAAAATTTAGATATTATTTATAAAGAAAAATATAATAAATTAAGAGAAATTAAATTAAAATATGATTATTGTTTATATGAAATGAAAAAAATATATGGTGATGAAAATAAAGATTTAATTTGTGAATTAAAAGAAGAAAAAGAAAATAAAATTTCTGAATTAAATGATGATTTTTTAATTAAAAAAAATTTGGCTAAAATGAAATTTAAAGAAAAAATTAGAGAAATACAAAATAATAGTATTAATGAAAGAAAAAATTTATTTAAAGGGACAATTTTTGATGAAATGAAAAATAAAATTAATAATATATTAAATCAACCAATGATTACTTATGAAATTCCTGATGATATTGAACATAAAGAAATAAAAAATAATTTTATAATAAAAGATAATCCTAATTATCGTGGAAATTAAAATATAAATTTAAATATATATATTAATAGAATATATATAAATTAATAATTTTTTAAATTTACAGAAAAAAAAATAACAATTAATATAAAATATAATATTTGTATTTAATTAATATTTTTTTATTAATATTTACATATTAATAATTATTTAAATATATATATTTTTAATTATTATAATTCTATCTTTTCAAAAGTGCCATCATCAAAATTTGATAATTGAAAATCTCCATTATTTTTTCCTTTATTTTTATAATTAATATTATTTTGATTCTGATTTTTTATATTATCATTATTAATTTCTTTTCCTTTATTTCTTGTATTCATTCTCGAAAAATTTTCTTCTTTTTTATTTTTATTTTGAATAGTATTAATTTTTTCATAAGGAATATCTTGACTATAAAAATAATTTTTTAAATTAATATCATTAGTTTCAATAGAAATTTTTTCAATTTCATTTTTAAACTTTAATTTATATTTTTTAATAACATCTTCAGAAATTTGAATAGAACATTTTTTATTAAAATTACTTTTATTATGACAATTAAAATTATCAATAAAACCATTTCCCAAAATTTCATTATTAAAAACTTTTTTCTCAATTAAAATATTAAAAAAACTTTCTAAATAATCACTATTTCTTTCAGGTAAAAAATATCTAGAAATTAAATTCCATTTATTTTTAAAACCAAACCATTCGATTCCTTTAATAAATAAAAAAAATTCATCTTCACTTAACATACTTTCATTTAATAATTTAAACTTTTTAATAATATTATTTGGTGCGTTTTGACAAGTTAAATTTTTAATTCTATGTTTAATTTCTTCAACAGTCCTTAAAGGTAACCATAATTGTTGTATTGCATTTATATTTTTTTTCCCATGAATTTTTAATCCAATTAATAATAAATTATCATCAATTGAATCAAATTTTCTTCTATTTTTTCTTTTATTTGAAAAATTATCATTTTCATTTAATTGAATATTTCTATTATTATTATTTTCATATTGTATATTACTAAAATAAGTTCCATGTCTAAATTTATTTGTTATAGGGAAAAATAAAGGGTTTACAAAAGGAAAAAATTCTTTTAAAATTTTTTTTGTATCTTCTTTTGAAAAAGTATTATTTTTTGCTAATTTAATTATTAAGGGAAAAACTTCTAAAATTGGAGGTTGAAAAAATGATAATTGTAATTTTAAATTCATATCATTACATTTTTTTTTATTATATGTTTCCCATAAAGTTTGATTAAAATTAAATTTAATATTAAATTCTGGTAAATTTAAATTTTCTGATACTCTTAATTTTGCTATATAAAAAGAAAATAACATTGAATAACATTTTAATTTTAAATGTTTATTTTCTATCATTAATAAATTTTGCATTAATAATTGAATCATTAAATCATATTGTTTTAAAACAAAAGAAATTTGTTCAAAAATATTCATTTGATTTATTGCTTCTATATCTTCATTTATATGTTGTTTAAAAAAATTATTTTTATCTTCTTCTTCTTTTTGTTCATTTTTATTTATAAATAAATTTTCACTTATATTACTTAAATTTAAATTTTGATTTAAATTCATATAATTTTCTTTTATTTTTTTTATTCTTTTTCTTTTTTTATTTAATTTTTTATTTTCATCTGAAGAAGAATAATTTAATTTTGAATTCTGAGTTTTATTTTTTGAAATTTTTGATATTAAACTATTATTTAATTCACTGAAATTATCATTAATTAACATTTCATTCATATCTTCATTTACATCTTTAACTTCTTTTTTTGGAATATTTGCAGAATATTCTTCTTCATCAGGTGAATATTTTGATTTTAAAATATCTTCTAATACATTATATGATTCATCTTCTTCATCATTTGCAAAATCATAATCAAATATACCAATTTTGTCTTCTTGTTTTAAAAAAAAATCTGAATTATTTCTTCTTGACATTAGCGGGATTATTATTTAAAATATTTTTTTTCAATTAAAATTTTTATCAATTAAAAAAATATTTTTTTTTAAAATTTAAGAATAATATTTAAGAATAATAAACATATTATTTTAATATTATGTATTATATTTATTTATATAATTTAAATATAATATTTTAAATCAAATTATTTATTATAAAAATAAAAAAAGATTTGATAGTGAAACAATTACTTTATGATAAATTTTATATTTTATATAATAAAAAAAAAACAAAATATAATAATTTAAAATAAAATAAATATTAAATATTACAATTCTACGTATTTATATTTAACAATTTACCATTAATTGTTTAAATTCTTTTAAATTTAACATCCCATCTCCTGAAGCATCAAATTCAGTAATAAACTGAGTAAAAATATCATTATTTTTTTTTTTTTGAAATTCCAAATAACTTTTTAATTCTTCATCATCTTTATTATTCAAAAAAAAATTTTTTAACTCTTCCTTAGAGACTCTTCCACTATGATCTTTATCAATAACTTTAAAAATAAGAGTTAAATTTTTTTCATTAATTAAATCTTCTTTATTAATAGAAGCTTTAATAAAATCATCATAATTAATTTTTCCATCTTTACTATTAATATTATTTAAAATAATATTTGCTTCATCTTCTGCTTCTTTTGGAGTCATAATTTTATTTAAACCAATTAATAAATCTTCTTTTGTAATTAAACCATCTGAATCTTTATCTAAAGAAATAAAACAATTTCTTAAATAATCAATATCTTCACTTTTTGCTAAATGTCTTATAATAAAACTAATTAACCATTCTTTAATTTGATTTTTATGATGAAAATTACTTGCATTTTTTATTGCATTTTTAAAAGCATTTGAAGAAAAAATTTTATCTCCTTTTTCATTATAATTTTTTAACCAAGGTTCTTTTAATAAACTTTTACAATTTGGTCTTTTATATTGATTATACTCTAATAATTTACTTAAAAAATTTATTCCTTCTTTTGAAATATCATTCCAAATTTCTCCTTCAAATTTAATATTTCTATTATTAAATCTAGAAATTTGAATTTTAATTTCTTTTAAATTATTACCTTTAAAAGGATAATCACCACTTAATAAAAAATACATAATAACACCACAAGACCAAATATCAGTTTTTTCACTTAAATTTCCTTCTGGAGGAATAACATTTAAATTTGAAACACTTTTATAACCTTTTGTTAATATTGAATTATTATTATTTCCTAATAAATTAAATGCACCAAAATCTATTATTTTTACCCATAAGGAATTATTATTATTATTTTGATTTTGTATTACTATATGTTCAGGAGATAAATTACATAAAATTATTTTATTTTGATGTAAATAATTTAATGCTGTTATTATTTGATATATTATTTGACGACATTTATTTTCTGTTAAAGAATCTGATGTTGTTATATATTCAAATAAATTTCCATTTGGACAATATTCATATATTAAATATATTTTATTTGAATAGTAGAAAACTCTATATAATTTTATTATGTTTGGATGAGATAAATTTTTTAAAATATTTATTTGATTTGTTATATCATTTTCTGTTATGTTTGATTCATTTTTTAAATTGAAAATTTTCATCATTCGAATTTCTTGACTTTTCTTATGTTTTACTTTATATACTGAATTGTATTTACTTTGTTTTATAAATTCTAATATTGAATAATATAAAAATGGATCTTCTTTTTCTTCTAGTAATAATATATCTTTTTCTGCTGTTTTAATTGAGTAAATTGGGTTATTTGGTATTTCTATTATTGATGTTTTTTTAAATGTATTTGGAGAACATCCCATTTTTATTTTAAATTTAGTTAATTAAAAATTTTTTATTATATTTTTTTTTTAATAAAATGGTTTTTGAAAAAAAAAATGTATTAAGTTGAAAAATGGATAATTTATTAAATGAGAAAGATACAAAATTAAATCATGAAAATAATAATGAAATAGGAATTATTGAAAGTAAAATTAATGAAAAAATAGAAAATCAAGAAATAGAAAAACTAAATAATGAAATAATAAATGATAATTTAATAAATGAAAATAATAAAGAAAAAAATGAAAAAAACATTGAAAATAAAAAAGAAGAAATAAACAAGAATGAAAAAAAAGAAGAACAAAATATTAAAACAGAAAATATAATAAATTCCTTTAATAAAACATTACAAAATTTTGAAAATGAAAAAGAAAATGAAGAATTAGAAAAAATTTTAGCAGAATATACAAAAAATATAAATGAAAAAGAGAAAAAAAATAAAGAAAAAGAAATAAAAAAAACTGAAATTCCAATAATAAAAAATCCTCTTGACTTTATAGAATATTTTGAATTACGAGAAGGAATAAACTCAATTAATATAAAAAGTAGTTATAAATTACAAAATAGAATATTAAATTCAAAATTAAATTTAAAATTAATAATAAAAGAACCACAAACAAAATTAAGTAATTTAATATATAAAGAATTATCAGATAATGAAATAACAACTTTATTAGCAAAAAAAAATAATATTGGAATAGGAGATATTTATGGTAATGTAATATTTTATTCATATAAAAAAGATAAAAATGAAAATGAAATATATGAAAAAAAAAAATTTGAATCACCTTTTTTAAAATCAAAAATAAATTTTCCTCAAGTTACTTGTATGGATTTAAAATTAGAATGTGATTTTTTATTTATTGGTTATATGAATGGTTCAATTTCAATGTTTGAATTTTCAACTGGTAATTTAAAATTTTTAAATGATAAAATACATTTTTCTCAAAATGAAAAACAAAATCCAATAATTGATATAAAAATATATAATTTTGATAATCAAAAACAAACATATGAAATAATATCAAGTGACTCATTAGGAGAACTTAAAATTTCAGTAATTCAAAAAAGTATTTTTTCATATCGTTTAATAATAACACAAAATTTATTAAATAGATCAAATTGTCCTATTTTTTTTATAAAAACAATAGATTTTCAAAATGAAAAATATTCAAATTTTAAAAATTTAGGAAAATATGCAATTTTTGGAGATTTAAAAATAATAAGAATATTTAGAATGGAACCAAAAACTGAATTAGTTTGTTATATGATAAAACCTCAATATTTATTAGATGCCATGATACCCGATTCTTCAATTGGAATTGGTAAACCAATTGAAAAATATAATACTTATAGTAATAATATTGAAAATGATAATATTTTATTAATGGCAATTAATTGGGGAACTGTTATTTATATTTATGAATTAATTATTAAAAATAATGTTATTTGTTATGGAAATTTATTAGGTCATTATGTTAATAATTTTATTATTCAAAGATTAGGTTTTTTAAGTAATTCTATTATTTATTTATATGATAAAGGGAATAATTTAAAAATTTTAAATACGAGAAAATTTCATTTTGGTGAATTAAAAATTTCAAAAGATTTTCAAGAACCTGAAATTAATAATAATAATAATTTAGTTGAATTAGAAAATACAATTATAAATATTAAAGGACAAAATTATTTAAAAAGTGAAAAAGGACATTCTAGAGAAACTTTTATATTTTCAATTATTGAAAATGAAAATAAACTTCATATATTAGGAAATAATATAATTACAAATGTCTCTTTAGCAAAATGGTATTCTTGTTTAAATGATTTAGAAAAAAATAATAATTGGGAAGATTTATTATCAATTTCAGTACAAATTTATAAAGGAAATTTTACAGCATTATCTGAAATTCCTATTGATATAAATGAAAGAAAAGAAATTATTGGTAGAAATTTAAAACAATTAATTACTCAATTTGTTATTTTGAAAATTAAAGAATTAAATATTTCTAATAATGATTTACTTAATAATGATAATTATGATGAAGATAAAATTAATGAATGTATTAATATTACTATTGAGTTTTGTATTGAAATTGAAAGTTTTGATTTTTTATTTCAACAAATTTTTAATATTTTTAAAGGGAAAAATTTAGATCAGTTGTTTTTAGAAAATTTAGAATCTTATATTTTAACTGATAGAATTATTAATTTTAATATTAATGAAGAATTAATTTTAAAAATTATTGATTTATATAATGAAAGAAATAGATTAAATTTATTAAGTCAATTATTACTACATATTAATATTAATAATTTAGATACTAAAAAAATAAAAGATAAATTAGAAGAATTAAATTTAATTTCTCCTTTAATTTATTTATATATGAATGGTAAAGAAAAAAATTATTTTATACCAATTGAAAAATTATATGATTTATATTTAAAATCAAAACCAATAGAAAATTTTATTTCTTATTATTTATTAAAAGATATTTCAATTAATGAAATTTTTTCAAGTAAACAATATATTGGACATAAATTATTATGGTATATTAAATTATGTATATCAGGGAGAAAATTTCCTAATTTAGAAATAAAAATAGAAGAAGAAAAATTTAATCAATTAATCCCAGAAATTATTTTTTGGATGATAAATGAAAATAATTTAAAAGAATTATGTAAATTTGATCCAAAAGATTTTTTTCTTATTTTAAAAAATATATTTTTAATCCCTAAATTTTTTAATATTTTAGAAAAACATTCTCAAGAAAATAATGACTTAAATCAAATTGATACTGCCATTCTTTCAAATAAAGTTTCAACGATAAAAAATATAAAACCAGAATCAATTATTCAATATATAATTACTATGATTAATAATATGAATGATAAAGAAATTTTATTATATTTATATGAATTTATTATTAAAATTTCTAAAACTATTGAAATAAGTAAAGAAAATATTATTAATTTTTCTTCTTTTATTTTAAGCAATTATTCTAAGTTAATTAAAAATATTAATTATATTGAAATTAATCAATTATGTATTGATTTTAAAAATTTATTTGAAAAATATGAATTAAATGAGAATGAATATGAAAAAATATTAAATAATTGTAATGATAATATATTTGATGAAATTAAATTATTTATTCTTTTAAAATTAAAAAATGAATCAGAAATATTAAAAGTATACATTAATGAAAAATGTACTATAGAAAATAAAGAAGAAAGATTATTTAAATGGTTAAATTTAATATTAACAGAATTTTCAAATAAAAAAGATAAAGATAAATTAAAACAAATAAAAGAATTAATTTTCAAAAATATAGATTCAATAATTCAAATTTCTTATTTAAAATTTAAATCATTAGTAAATAATTGGTTTTCAAATGAAAAAAATGAAATATTAAATAAAATAACAGAACCAAAAATAAAATTATCATATATAGAATTATTATTAAAAGATATTAAAAAATTATTAAATAGTGAAATACAAGAAGAAGATCAATTATTTATAGAAAATACTTTAAGAACTCATATAGAATTATTATGTAAATTAAAAGAATATGATAAAATTTTACCATCTTTAAAATATTTAGGCGTTTATCCTTATGATGAAATAATTGATACACTTGAAAAAAATAATGCCTTAGATTCATTAATTTATTGTTTATTAAAAACTGGTGATCCAAAAAGGGCATTAAATTATTGTATTAATAATTTAAATAAATATTTTGATATAATAAAAAATGTTTTAGAAAATAATGAATTTAATGAAAATTTATATGAATATAATTATTCAAAATTTGAATATAATATTCAAAAACTTTATTATATTTGTAAAAATAATGAACAAGCAATTGAAGAATTATGGAAACAATTTTTAATGGAATTATATTCAATAAATGCAAAATTAAATAAAATAACAAATAATAAAACAAAACAATATAATAATTTTAATCAATATTTATCAAATACAATAATAGATTTAATAGATTCAATGTGTAATTATGTAAGTATAATAGAAATAATAGAAATTGTTTCTGAAAATTATAAAAATGCAGAATTTAAAGAATTTAAAGCAATTCTCTTAAAAATTTTAGACTCAAATGGTAATCAAGAAACAATTTTATTAAATGCAAAAAAATTACTTATTAATAATATTTTATATAGACAAGAATTATTTATGAAATTAAATACTCATGGAAGTAAAATTATATTAAATAAATGTGATTTTTGTAATAAAAATTTTGATAAAAATATTAATACAAAAGAAAAAATTATTTTTTTTAAATGTGGTCATTTATTACATGATAAATGTGTTTTTAAAATTAATTCTGATGAAGGAGAAATTGTAATTTGTAGTATTTGTAGAAAAAATGAAATTGAAAGTTCTATTAATTATGAAGGTTTATCAAGTAATAAAATTGATAATTCAAATTTTAAAAATGAAAATGAAAATGAAAATGATGATGAAGATAATTATAATTATCAAGAATTAAGACTTTATTCTCAAATGAAAAATATGGATAAAAGACATCAAGAAAAAATTAAAATTTATCTTGAACAATAATTATTTTTTTAAATAATAGAATATATTTAAATGTTTATTTAATTTTTTAATTTTATTTATATTTTTTTTATTTTTTTCAAAGTTTGAATACGACATTTTTTTTTACATAAAGGACATTCCATTTTTTCTTTTAACCATTTTGACCAACATTTATTACAAATTATATGATTACATTTTGATATTGAAAAATACATATTTTTATTTTCTTTTTCTAAACAAATTGGACAATTTAATTCTTGATTTATTTCTACTATATATTTATTATTATCTAAATCATTTTGAATTGATTTTATTAATTCATTTTCTTTATCAATTTCTATAATTTTATCATTATTTTTTTTTATTTTTAATTCTTCATTTTGTAATTTTAATTCTGCATTTGAGTTAATTGAATTTAATTTATTGTCATAATTTTTTCTATTCTTTAAAAAATTATTTATTATTTTATTATCATTTATATTATTTGAATTTTCTGATTCTGTATCATTTTCTATTTGATTTAATATAATATTTTCTTTTTTTTCTTTTTTATTTATTATATTTTGTGAAATATAATTCTTTATTAGTTCATTTTTAATTAAATTTTGATTTGTTTCATTTAAATCTTCTTTTCTTTTTTTTCCTAAAATATTATTTAATTTAAAATTAGTAAATTCCTGTAAATCAAATTGTAATTTATTTTTTTTATTTTTTTGTTTATTTAATTCTTTAATATTAATAAAACCATTTTTATCTTTAAAATTAGAAATATTAATATTATTATTATCATTATAATTAAAATCATCTTTTTTAAAATTAAAATAATCTAAAATTTTATTTTGTTTATCAAAACAACTTTCATATTCAATTTTAACTTTTCCATCATTAAAACTTTTATTTTCAAATTCATTTTCCATTTTATCAAAAAACTTTTCAATATTATTAAAATAAGAATCATCAATATTAACAATTTCTAAAATATCATTCATCCATTTAGAAAACAAATTTTTAATATTATCTTCATCAAATCTTGAATCAATACAAATCATCATACCAAAATCATTTTTATGTCTTAAAACTCTTCCTAAAGTTTGATTAACTGATTGTATTGCATCAATTTTATACCATTTTTGACCTGATATTAAATTTAATTTTTTATCTTTATTTTCTTTATATAATTTATTTAAATAAATCATTTTTAATTTTATTTTATCTTCAATAAAATTTGCATATGGAATTCCTATACAAATTACAATTCTTGCTATATCATCTTTAAAATCTATTCCTTCTGAAATTGATCCTCTTACTACAGAAAATAAAATTGAGTTTTTATTATTATTTAAAATGAAATTATTTATAAAATTTTTATCTCTTTTATTATCAATATTTACTTTTTTATATTTTGATATTTCTTCTATTATTTTTGAAGAAAGCCAATTTGAATAACAAATATTTAAATAATTAAATGATGGAAAAAAAATTAATATTCCTCCTTTTTTTAATGATTTAACATAATTTAATATTGTTTTTCCTAAACAATTTATCATTTCTATATTTTGTCTATTTGAATTATCAAATTGAAATATTATTTTTTTTCCTTTATAATTAATTGATTTTATAATTTCAAATTTTGATTTTTTTAAATCAATAACATGTTTATTTTCTAATTTTAATTCAATTGGAGTTTTTAAATTAAATTCTAATACTTCAATTGGTGAAAGCGTACCAGATGTTAATATAATATTATATGGATTTTCATTTATTATTTTTTTAAATCCAAAACTTGAATCAAAACAAAATATTTTTAATATTCTTATATTTTCTTTTCTATTTTGAAATTCATTCATTGTATCATATACATAAAATAAAAAAGATTTTAAATTTTCAGAATTAAAATAAATATTTTATTAAATCTAAAAATTTAACTAAAGGATTAAGTAAACTATCTTCATCATATATTTTTAAATATTCTTCTTTTAAATTATATAAAAAACTATAATGTTTATCAATATTTTTAGGGGTAATCCCTTCAAAATTTTTTTTTACTTTATTCTTATTAAAAAACATATCTTCAATTTTCATTTGTTCATTTTTTATTTTATATTGAATAAATAAACTAAAAAATTCATTTGATGAAAGAACTTTTCCTTTATTTGGATATACTTCTCCTTTTAAAACACTTGTTATTGATTCAATGTTATTTTTTATATTTTGAATTATATTAATTTCTTTATAAATTTCTTCTTCTGAAAATTGAAAAAATTTTTTATTTTTATTATTATTTTTTTCTTCTTCTTTTTTAATAGATAATATTTTATTTAATTCTTCAATCATATCATATAAAGAATTATTTTTTAATTCAAAAGAAGAACTTTCTTCTAAAACTTTATCAATATTATGTGCTTCATCAATAATTAAAATTGAATCTTCAAAACTAATATTTAATGTATCTTTAATATCTTTATCAATAATATAATTATAAGGTAAAAATATTATATCACTATTAAAAGATTTATCTTTTTCATAATAATATGGACAAAATTTATTTCTATTACCAAAAGAACATATTTCTTCAATATCAATACAATTATAAGATAAAAATTGAATATTTTTTACATTTTGATAAAAATTACATTTTAATTTATTTATTTTACATTTAGTATTTAAAGAAGAAAGACTTTTAATATTATTTTTAATATTATAATTAACACAAGAATTTTCTCTAGAAGATAGAATAGAAGTAATAGGTAAATAAATAGTTTTTTTTAATTCTTTAATAATATTTGTTATTTGAGAATGAGTTCTAGTAGAATAAAAAATTCTAATTTTTTTTTTATTTTTTTCTCTCATAAATTTTATCCAAGCTAAAGTTGAACATAATAAACATAAAGTTTTTCCTGTTCCAGTTGGAGATTCTAATGCAGCTATTTTTTTATTATTTAATGATTCTATTATTTTTTCCATATAAATTATTTGAATTTCATATGGTTGATATGGAAAATAAATTTCTATTCCTTTTATATTTATTAAATATTGAGTTTTTATTTTTGAATCATTTATTAATATTTTATCTGGTATTATTATTTTTTCTGTATTTTTGTTTGAGTATTTTTTTAATTCAAAATTGTTTTCATTCATTTTTTGTTTTTGTTTTTTTTGGGAAAGTTTTTTTTTTGATAAATATAAAATTGGGGGATAATTTTTAAATTATTTTATAATTTTTTTCTCATAATTTTGAAGAAGAAAAAATTATATATAAAGGGTATTTAAAAATGAAATGCTATTAAATAATATTTAAAATCTAAAAATCTTAAATTCATTTATTAAAAAATTTAATAAAAACAAATATCAATTAATCAATAAATAAAAAAAAATATAAAATTTAAAAGTGATTGGATATGATAACCAAATTTATCATGAATTATTATTGTATTTTTAATTATAATAATTCCTAATATTTAAAGGATTTAATAAAAACAATAAATTTTATTCATACTAAATTTATAATTTTAATAGTAAAATATATAAAGGTAAAATTATTAATAATCTAAAATATATATATTTTTACAAAATAATAAATAAATTATAAACATAAATCCATAATAATATATTATTTTTCTTTATATCTTGAAAAAAATTTTTTTGAATTTTCTAAAAAATTTGAATCATTTTATTCTATTTTTTTTTCTATTTCTTTAATTGCAACATATATTTTTGAATCTGAATGAAATGCTTTATAAAATTGTATATGTTCCATTCCTAATTTTAAATTTATTTTTATATTCAAATTGAATCTTTTCTCATTTTTTTTATTTATATATATTCAATTCTTTTATATTAATAATTATAATATACTTGAATTAAAAACTAATTTAAATATTGGTTTTTAATTATAATAATTAATTAAATAAATAGGGTATTATAAAATATATAATATAAATATTTGATATATATTAAATAATATATTTTTTAATTTATATTATAAACTTTTATTTTTGAAAAAATATTCATATTAAATAAAGAGATAAATTTTTTGGAACATTTAATTTAAATGTATTCTATTTTTTATTTATTTTTTAGATTAATTTTATTTATCATAACTTTTTATTTTTTATATATTTATAACAAAAATAATTAACACCACTCTTAAAAATATTAAATAAAAATAATTATATTAATCTTTTTTAATATTAATTTTAATTACTTCTTTATTTGATATTTGACCTATATTTTTATGAATTAAAGCAATTTCAAAAGAGTTAATTCCATAATTTATATTATTTATATTTTTAATTTCAACTTCCATTTTTATTGATATTTCTTCATTTACTTTTATTTCATTTTTAATATCAATATCTTTAATTTTAAAAATTGATTCACTTTTATTAAATTGTTTAATATTCCAATTTTGAGGAATAATAATATTACCATTATTTTTTATTTTTAAATTTATTATAAATGGATTATCAATATTTAAAACATTTACTTCAAATTCTTTATCAATTATAAATATACAAGAATAATTTTCACTTGAATCATTATGAGATATATTTTGTATTTGATTTTCAACACTATTATTGTTTTCATTATTTTCAATCTCACTAATCATAATATTTTGATTTTGTTCTGAATTATTATTGAATGAATTAATTTTCATTTGTAAATCATTTAATTGATTTTCTACATAACTTTTATATTCTAAAAAATTTTTTTTTGATTGTTGTTCCAACTCAAGAAAAGATTTTGATTCTTCTTCAATATCAATTAATTGTTTTTGATAATCGATTAAAATAGAATATAATTCCATTAATTCATTTTTTAAAGTTATAATTTCATCATTATTATTATTAATAATATCATAATCATTATTATCTTCATCTTCATTTAATTCAAAGAAAACAATTTCTAAATTTTCATTATTATATACTAAATTATCATATTCAAATTGATTTGTAATATTTTCTCTTTTATTATCTTTTATAATATAAAATTCATAATATTTAATCTCTCTTCTATTTAAATTAAATTCTTCTAAACAGTTTTCTTGAAATTTTTGAAAATTATTATCACAATTAATACTTTTCAATTGTTTATTAAAAAAAATATCAATCATTTTTGACATTTATACTTTATTTAAATAAAATATTAATTTTAATTATCAAAAAGGATAAAATAAAATTGATTATTTAAAGGTGATAATATTTATAATATTTAAATTTTAGGATGATAGTATCTTTTTTAAAAATGGTTTTGTTAATTAAAAAAATATTATATTTTTAAATAAATGAAATCTCATTTGAATTTAGATAATGAACTTTAAAAAATATTTTAGTTCAAATTTTACAAAAATTACACATGAATATTATGAAATTTATAAAAAATTTTCAAAAATTATAGAAAATTGTTTAAAAGGAAAAAAAATGTATAAAAGATGATAATATGTCAATGTGTATAACAAAATTTATAGAACTACAAAAAACAATATTTAATGATTTTTAATGTAAAAATTAAAAATGATTTTGTAAAAACTTTAAATAATTATCATATCATCAATTGCAGAATAATATAATGAAATTTTTCAAAAATTATTAAAAGGGAAAAAAATATTAAAATACTTTATAAAAAATAATTGATAATAGAAAAATATCATTATTATGAATATGAAAAAAAATTTAAAAAATTAAAAAAAAACAATTTACAATATTATATAATATAGAAGAAGAATATAATAAGAAAAAAAGAAATATTTTCTTTTCAATTATATTCAACATATAAAATAGAGATAATTCTATTTTTTATTTACAATTATTTGGTTTATATAAAAATAACTAATTAAAAAAAATAAAATACAAATTCCCAAAAAAAAAAAATAATATTAAATAAAAAATAACAAAAAATTAAAAAAAACCTTAACAAAAAAAATAAATTAAAAAAAAAAATAAAAAAAAATCCTTATCAAAAAATAAAAAATCATATAAAAAAAATGCCATCATATCATTCAGTATGGAATAAAAAAGAACCAGATCAAAAATATTGTGGAATTCCAGTTTTTGATTTTAAAAAAGACAAAACTCCAAGTTTAGACTATAAAAAATTAAATGTTCCAATAGATTCAATTGAACTAGATATAATTGACGAAGCAATAATATATTTCAGAGCAAATGTTTTATTTAAAAATTTTTCTATTGACGGAGATGCAGATAAATTAATTGTTTATATAACAGTTTTTATTCAAAAATGTTTAGAAAAAGCAGGTTTAAATACAGAACCAAATACTGCAAAAGTTAATATGAAAAAATTAATTGATAGTTGTGAGTATATTCCTAATACTGAAAATTTTTTTAATGTTTTAGTTGATAAAAAAGATAATGAAATTAGTAATCTTCAAAAATATTTGAAAGATATTAGAAAAGAAGTTGTTAATAGGTTAATTTATATTTTGTATGATGATAATAAAACTTCTATTGATAGAAAATTTTGGCTTGCTTTAGGGAAAAAGAAATTTATGGGATATGATATGTTAAGTTCTAAATAAGGTTTAATTTTGGATTTTGTTTTTTTTTATTTTTTTTATTTTTTTTATGTTTTTTTAAATTATAGTTTTTGAAAAAATATTTTTTTATTTTTTTTTAAAAAAAATTTTATATTATTATTATTTTAATTTTATTATTAGTTTTTTATATTTCTTTCCCATAAATTATTTCATAAATACCTTCATTTTTTATATATTCACATTTAATTAATTTAAATTTTAATATTATTATATCTTTAAAAATTGTAAAAGGTAAAGAAAAAGAAATTTCAAAACTTCCTATGTCAATATTAGAATAATCAAAAGAGTCAATATTTACTTTTCTTTCTCCAAATAAATAAAAATAATAGTCAAAAATTCTAGTATATAAAAATTTTTCTTTTATTACAACTTGTTCTTTTTCTTTATTTTCTGAATAATAAGGAAAACTTATTGAAATTCTAATTTGATATTCTTTATTATCTAAAAATATTGAAAATTTAGGTTTAAAATTAATTATATTTTGAGGAAATGAAAAAGATTCTATTTCATTTAAAGGAATATATTTTTTCATTTCCAAATTTTCATCATCTCTTAAAATTAAAAGTTCTTTATCTTTTGAATTTTCTAAATTATTATTGT
>Ga0256407_10004228_pt1 | contig 24277 bp, 17 predicted proteins | sample RumenRJG_04DNA_FD_193489 | JGI IMG/M metagenome (GOLD analysis project Ga0256407, IMG submission 193489) | Bovine rumen microbial communities from Lethbridge, Alberta, Canada - RJG_04 | ecosystem: Host-associated > Mammals > Digestive system > Stomach > Rumen | place: Canada: Alberta... | reverse complement strand
ATACCACATCTTGGCATGTTCCTTCTCGTTTGCCGCTGTCTCCTCGAAAATGGCAGCAATCTGTACGTAGCCATCTTTTTTTGCACGTGAAGCAAAGTAACTGTACTTGTTTCGTGCCATACTCTCACCGGCAAATGCCTCCTTGAGGTTTTGCTCGGTCTTTGTACCTTTCAGTTCTTTCATCGGTTTAACTTAGTGGTTAATAATGTTGTTTCGGCGTCAAAAATAAAAACTTTTATCCATTCAGCAAAGAAAAGTTTGTTTCTTTTTCAATCTTTTGCAAAATTTAAGCAGTGGGATTTTGCAACAGCGTGTTTTTAATCGGTGGTCACAAAAAAATATATGAAAGTTCTTTCTCATTTCCCGATTTTTTTATACCTTCGCAAGCAAATTGTATTAAAAATAAGGAAATGACTGACAAATTGACTCCTATAAAGAAAGAAATTGTGGATGGTCTGATTGCCAAACTGGGCATTCAGGACTTTGCCAAGGCTACCATTCGCGAGGTGAAGCAGGTGGCTGCGATGGCAGAAAAAGAAAGTGGTGTGGAATTCATAAAAATGGAGATGGGCATTCCTGGCCTGCCTGCCGCTAAGGTGGGTGTGGATGCCCAGATTAAGGCGTTGCAGGATGGCATCGCTCATTCGTACCCCGACATTCAGGGTTATCCCGAACTGAAACGGCAAGCATCTCGTTTCGTGAAGGCTTTCATTGGTGTGGATATCGCTCCGGAGGGTTGCGTACCCGTTACCGGGTCTATGCAGGGAACGTTTGCTTCGTTTCTGACTTGCTCTCAGGCCGACAGAAAGAAGGACACAGTACTGTTTATCGATCCAGGCTTTCCTGTTCAGAAGATGCAGCTGCAGGTGCAGGGCGTGAAATACGAGACTTTTGACGTCTATGACTTCCGCGGTGATAAACTGCGTGGCAAGTTAGAGAGCTACCTGAAGAAGGGCAACATCTGTGCCATTGTCTATTCGAACCCGAACAACCCATCCTGGGTATGTCTTACCGAGCAGGAGTTACGGATTATTGGTGAGTTGGCTACGCAGTACGACTGTATCATTATGGAAGACTTGGCTTACTTCGCTATGGACTTCCGCCAGGACCTGAGTATTCCTTTCGAGCCTCCCTATCAGCCTACCGTTGCCCGTTATACCGATAATTATATGTTGCTTATCAGCGGTTCTAAGGCATTCAGCTATGCCGGTGAGCGTATTGGCGTGGTGTGCATCAGCGACAAGTTGTTCCACCGTCACTACGAAGATCTGGCTGCACGTTACGAGGGCCTCCCCTTCGGACTGGTGTTCAGTACCCGTATGCTGTATGCCTTGTCTTCTGGAACCAGTCATTCTGCACAATATGCGCTGGCAGAAATGTTCCGTGCTGCCTGTGACGGCGAATACCGTTTCCGCGATGAAGTAAAGGTGTATGGCGAGCGAGCCAGAAAGTTAAAGGAGATTTTCTGCCGTCACGGTTTCTATGTTGTTTATGATAAGGACGGCGACCAGCCTGTGGCCGACGGATTCTACTTTACCATTGGCTATCCGGGTATGACCAGCGGACAGTTGGCTCAGGAACTGATGTACTATGGTGTCAGTGCCATCTGCCTGATTACTACGGGTTCGCATCAGGAGGGATTACGCGTCTGTACCTCGTTCATCGGAGATCATCAGTACGAACAACTGGAGGAGCGAATGGCAATCTTTGAAAAGAACAACCCATAAGGTCCATTAGCCTTATGTGGCTTATTATTTACCAATAATTATAAAAAAAATGAAAAAGAAAAAATTTTTCGTGAAAGCTACGCTGGCTGTTGCTTTAGCTATCTTCAGCAGCACAGCCGCCATGGGACAAGAAACAGTGAAAGACTCCACCAAGACATCCTTTTTGGAAAAGAAATGGGTGAAGGAGCTCACCAGTCGTATTAAACTTCATGGTTACGCCCAAGGCGGTTACAACTATACCCACAACGCTGCCGGCAACACCAACACCTTTGAACTGAAACGTGTTCTCTTCTGGGCAGATGCCCAAATTACCGACCGTTGGTCGTTTCTCTTCATGCACGACTTCTCGAGTGTCGTACAGGAATACTACACAGACTTTCGCATTACCAAGAATAAGGCCCTTACCGTCAGGGTCGGCCAGTTCAAGAATGGTCTGTCACTCGAGAACCCCCTTTCCCCCACTGCTATGGAAGCCATTGATGTCTATTCCGAAGGCGTTACCTACCTGACAGGTTGTGGTAGCGACCCCTTGATGGGCGTTCAGTATGGCCGTGACCTGGGTCTCTCTCTGTTCGGTGAGATAAACAACGGCAAGTTGCGCTATGAGCTGGACGTAATGAACGGACAGGGTATCAATAAGAAGGACGGTAATAACTTTAAGGATTTTATTCTTCGTCTGGAATATCGCCCCGTTACGGGCTTGAACCTGGTAGCAACCGGACAGATTGGACGAGGACACAATATCCTTACCGACGGTAAGACTTCGGTCTATAATCCGGCTATCCAGAACGGAGAAGACTACAAGCGTAACCGTTGGACTTTAGGTTTTGACTATAAAAGCAAGGCGTTTAATGCTCACGGCGAGTATTTGGAAGGCTACGATGGCGATGTGACCAGCCGAGGCGGCTATCTGACAGGTGCTGTGCCCTTGGGTACTCCGAAGGTAGAGTTTGTGGGCAGCTACGACTTCTTCAACTATAATACATCATTGGGAATGGACCAGCACAAGGCTATTGCCGGATTCCAGTATTGGTTCTATAAGAAGTGCCGTGTCCAGGTGCAATATGTTTACAAGAGCGCCTACGTGGCCAACAACACATTCATCAAGGACAACTCTCACGCCATAATGTGTCAGCTCCAGGTGAGATTTAATTAAAGCCCCCCTGAGGGAGTGATTTAAAGTTTAGAGTTTAGAGTTCAGAGTTTTCTCTAACCGCTAACCCTTAACCGCTAACCAATTTGATTTTAAGTTATTATGATAATAAAAGTTCTTTTAACAATAGTGTTCTTGGCCATCATGATTGGTGTTGGCCTTTATAGTCGTAAACAGGCAAGTAGTGTAGAAGGCTTTGTGTTAGGTGGCCGTTCGGTAGGTCCCTGGTTGTCAGCTTTTGCCTTTGGTACCAGTTATTTCTCTGCTGTGGTTTTTGTGGGCTATGCAGGACAGTTCGGATGGAGATACGGCCTTTCGTCTGCTTGGATAGGTATTGGCAATGCTATTATCGGATCGCTCTTGGCCTGGCTCATATTGGGAAAGCGTACAAAACTGATGACCCAGCATATAGAGAGTTGTACGATGCCTGATTTCTTTGGTACCCGTTTTAGTGACCAAGGTTTACGCGTGGCAGCCTCCATCATCGCCTTCGTATTTTTGATTCCTTATACAGCAGGTGTTTACAGCGGCATCTCCAGGCTTTTCGAGATGGGCTTTAATATTCCCTACGAATATTGCGTGGTTATCATGTCGGCCCTTACTGCCGTTTATGTTATCCTAGGCGGTTACAAGGCAACGGCCATGAACGACTTTATTCAGGGAATTATCATGCTCTTTGGTATTGTAGCTGTAATTTTCGCAGTGCTCTCTGCACAGGGAGGACTGTCAGAGGCTGTCAACAAGTTGGCACAGCTCCCTGCCGATGGTGCTACGGAACCAGGCAGCGGTATGTTTGCCACATGGTTCGGTCCCGATCCTTGGGGACTGGTAGGCGTAATAGTCCTGACGTCGCTCGGTACGATGGGATTGCCCCAAATGGTCGGTAAGTTCTACAGCATTACCGACGAAAGTGCTATTAAGCGTGGAACCATTATCAGTACAATCTTTGCCTTCATCGTGGCTGGCGGTTGCTACTTCCTGGGTGGTTTCGGTCGTCTGTACGACCCAGTAATAGGTGCCAACGGCAAGATTGCCTTCGATTCCATAGTGCCCGCAATGCTGGTAACCCTTCCTGATGTGCTTATCGCCCTCGTGGTGCTATTGGTACTCTCTGCTTCAATGTCCACGCTGGCTTCGCTGGTACTGACTTCCAGCTCAACCATGACCCTGGACCTTATCTATCGTGACAAGAAATCTTTGCCTGGCGAGGTGGAGGAAGGCAGTATTGATGATCTCGTATCAGAAAAAGTCGAGCGCCGTAAGGTTGTTGTTATGCGTGTACTCATAGTGTTCTTTATCGTCATTTCTCTGATGATAGCCCTGAATCCTCCTACCTTTATTGCTCAGTTGATGGGTATCTCTTGGGGTGCATTGGCAGGCGCTTTCCTGGCACCCTTTATGCTGGGTCTGTACTGGCGCAGGACAACAACGGCCAGCGTATGGGCTTGCTTCATCTGGGGTGTTGGTGTTACGGTTCTGAATATGTTGCTGGGTAATCCCTTCAGCCCCATAAACTGCGGAGCCGTAGCAATGTTGGGTGGCTTCCCTGTTGTGCTGCTGGTTAGTCTCTTTACGCCCCAGTTGCCTAAGAGCAATGTAGACCGTATGTTCCAGTGCTATGAGAAATAGTTTAAGAAGTTTAAGAAGTTTAAGAAGTTTAAGAGTTTAAGATATAAAATATTTGTTCGAACGCAGATTTTGTTGTACATTTGCATGGGACAAAAAACCTAAATAACAGTAATTCATGATTTGGAATCCTAATAAAGAGTGCATGAGTCGCGACGAGATGAGCGCGCTTCAAGGCAAACGCTTGCACAAAATTGTGGAGTATGTTTACCACAATGTGCCTTTCTATCGCAACAAATTGCAAGAAATGGATATCCGTCCTGATGATATTCAGACCATTGAGGATATTCACAAACTTCCCTTCACTACGAAGAAGGACCTTAGAGATAACTATCCATTTGGACTACAAGCTGCACCACAGAGCGAAATCATTCGTATTCATGCTTCCAGTGGTACAACCGGTAACCCCACTATTGTAGGATATACCCGTAAGGACATTGGTGTATGGAGTGAATGTATGGCCCGCTGTCTGACAGCCTATGGCGTAACGCGCGATGATATTTTCTCTGTTGCCTACGGTTATGGACTTTTTACAGGTGGTTTGGGAGCACATTATGGTGTGGAGCATATAGGTGCTTCTGTTATTCCTGCAGGGACAGGTAATACAGAGAAGCACTTGAAGCTAATTCGTGACTTGGGCATCACAGGTTTGGCCTGTACGCCGTCCTACGCCCTGTATCTGGCAGAGACGATGGACAAATTAGGTATTCGCAAGGAAGACCTTAAATTGCGCGTAGGTGCCTTCGGTGCTGAGCCTTGGACAGAAAGTATGCGTCAGGAGATAGAAGCCCGTCTGGGGCTGAAAGGCTTTAATATTTATGGGCTTTCCGAGGTTATGGGGCCCAGTGTGAGCTACGAATGTCAGATGCAGAACGGATCTCACATTTGTGAGGACCACTTCTACCCCGAAATCATTAATCCCGTAACGTTAGAGACCTTGCCTGCCGGACAGACAGGGGAGCTGGTATTCACAACGCTTACCAAGGAGGGTATGCCTGTGTTGCGCTACCGTACCCGTGACCTTTGTACCTTGTTGCCCGGTACTTGCGATTGTGGTCGTACTGAGGTTCGCATGGGTCGTATTCAGGGACGTTCAGATGATATGCTCATCATTCGCGGTATTAACGTATTCCCGTCTCAGGTGGAGAGTGTTGTACTCTCGCTGCCAGAGTTTGCTCCCCATTATCTGCTTGTCGTGGATCGTGTCAACAACCTCGATACTTTGCAGGTTCAAGTGGAATTGCGTCAGGAGGTATTCACCTCTACCTTCGATACACCAGCCGCTGTTGACGAATTGGAGAAACGTCTCGCTGCCAAGTTGAAGAGTGTTCTGAGCATCGCTGCTAAGGTACAGCTGAAAGCTCCGGGGACCATTGAACGTAGTCAGGGCAAGAGTGCCCACGTTATAGATAAGAGAAAATTGTAACCCAACTTCTCTCTTCCCCGGAGGGAGGGAGAAATAAACATGAAAACAAAGTAAATTATTAATTAATAATGTATTCAGATTTTTTTAATCCGGAGGTCGAAACTCTTTCCCGCTCAGAGATTGAGGCATTGCAGTTGGAACGCCTTCAGAAGACGGTGCATCACTGCATGAACAATGAATTCTATCGGAAGAAGTTTGCCGAAACGGGCATCACGCCCGATGATATCAAGACGTTGGCTGATGTTCGCAAACTGCCTTTTACTACTAAACAGGACCTGCGTGACACCTATCCTTTTGGTATGTGTTGCGTGCCCATGAAGGATTGTGTGCGTCTGCATTCTTCCAGCGGAACAACGGGTAATCCTACCGTTATCCTCCATACCAAAAAGGACCTTGACGAGTGGGCCAATCAGGTAGCACGTAACCTTTGGATGGTGGGCCTTCGCCCCGATGATGTTTTTCAGAACTCAAGTGGTTATGGTATGTTCACCGGTGGTCTTGGATTCCAGTACGGAGCTGAGAAACTTGGCATGTTGACGATTCCTGCCGCTGCTGGTAACTCTCTGCGCCAGATTAAGTTCATCAAAGATTTTGGTACCACTGCCATCCATGCTATTCCCAGCTATGTTACCCGTCTTTACGAGGTAATGAAGGAAGAAGGCGTAGATCCACGCCGTGATACCAAACTGAAGGTGCTGGCTATTGGTGCAGAACCTCACAGCGAAGAACAGCGCAAGCGCATCGAGGAGATGATGGGTGTGAAGGCCTATAACTCCTTTGGTATGAGTGAGATGTGCGGACCTGGCGTAGGTTTCGAATGTCCGGAACAGAATGGTATGCACTTCTGGGAGGACTATTACATTGTGGAGATTGTTGACCCCGAAACTTTGGAGCCTGTACCCGATGGTGAGATTGGCGAGTTGGTGCTCACAACCCTTTGCCGTGAGGCCATGCCTCTGTTGCGTTATCGTACCCGTGACCTTACTCGTATTCTGGGTCGTACTTGCCCCTGTGGACGCAACCATATTCGTATCGACCGTATGCGTGGTCGTTCGGATGATATGATTGTGCTCCGTGGAGTAAATATCTTCCCCATTCAGATTGAGAAGATTCTCATGAAGTTCCCCGAAGTGGGCACCAACTACCTCATTACGCTGACTACTGAGGACAATAACGACCAGATGACCGTTGAGGTTGAGGTCAATGAGGGAACTGACGACTTTGCCAAGTTGAAAGCGCTCTCGGAGGAGCTTCGCCATCAGTTGGGCGATGAAATCCTTTTGAAGCCCCGCGTTCGCCTCGTCTCGAAAGGTTCACTGCCCGTCAGCGAGGGCAAGGCTGTCCGCGTAGTAGATAAGAGAAAGGTATATCAATAAGGGCCCCTCTCCCCAGCCCTCCCCCGAATGGGAGGGAGCAAATCTATAAACTATCATCTTTAAACTATAAATTTTACTAATATGACAATCCCTCAACTATCCATTTTTATTGAGAACCGTTCCGGTACTCTTATCAAGGTTCTTGATGCCTTGAAGGAAGCAAATATTCAGATTGTAGCCTCCACTATTGCAGATACTGCAGAGTACGGTATTTATCGTCTTATATGCAGCGAGCCTATGCGTGCTTGCGAAGAGTTGAAAAAGGCGAATGTAGCAGTTGCTCTCAGTGATGTTTTCGCCATCGAGATAGACGACCAGCCCGGGCGTGCTGCGGAGGCTGTTAAGCTTTTCAGCGAGGCAGGCATTAGCATTACCTATATGTATTCGTTCCTGTTACGCGGAAAGGGCGTTCTTATCTTCCGCACCGATGACGGAGAAAAAGCCGCTAAAGTTATTAAGGACAATAACCTTAAGAGTATCGATGAGGCAGCCCTTGCTTTGTGGGCATAATCAACTTTTTGCGTGCAGAAGAAAGTAAGAAAGAAGAAACGCAGACTTAAGAAGAGTGTCAAGCGCGGCTGCCTGGGGATAATTATATTCCTGCTGTTGCTGGCACTCTTCTTACTCGTCAGGTGTACTCCAGCCAAAGATTTTCTGTTTGGTAGTGGCGAACCGGATGAGGAGGAGATAGTAGAACCGGACAGCGTGGATATGGTGATTGCCGACAATCTGGAACACCTTATCCGTCGGTCTTCTTTAATTGATACCACAATGCTGGCGGTAGATATATACGACCTTACCCGTGGTTGTTATGTCTATGAGTATCATAGTCACCGCAGAATGATTCCGGCTTCCTGCATGAAACTGCTTACTGGCGTCAGGGCGCTAAAACAACTTGGCACAGACCATCAGTACAATAGCTATGAGTATGTTTTAGGCACGGTGAGGCGCGATACACTTTATGGCGATTTACTCCTTCAGATGGACGACGACCCTCTTTTGCTTTCCTTTGATGAATTTTCCCAAGCGGTTAAATATCGGGGTATCAGTCATATAAAAGGGAAAGTCATCTTTGATCTTCTGCGGACAGACACTTTACGGCCACATCATACCGCCCAGCCATACGATATTACTTATAAGCAGGTCCCTTTATTGATGAAAGGTGCTCCGCGAGTAAGAAGTGAGTTTCTGGCATCTCTTAGGGCTGCTGGCGTTACTTACGAGCGGGATACCCTTCTTTTTAATATGCCGCTCAAGGCAAATGCTGAGTTGATCTATCAGTTCCAAACGCCTTTGCGGGAAGTTTTGAAACCTATGCTCATCAACAGCAGCAACGTAAAAGCTGAGTGTGTTCTATACCATATCATACATGCGCAGGACCGAATGGCAGAACCGGATACTTGTCTGCAAATGTCTGCCCTTGATTTTGTACAATCAGAGGGTATCTACGATAGAATGGCCGATTTTGTCGTGAATGATGGCAGCGGCCTTTCTCCCGAGAACAGACTGACAGCTGACTTTCTGGTACAGCTGATGATATATGCCTATAAGCAACCAGAGATAAAAGATATTCTTATAGATGAGAGTTTGGCTACACCGGCTCATCCTGTACGGCATGGATCTTTGTTAGGCCGCATGTCGGCTCCATGCTTTAGAGACCGAATCTTCTGCAAGACAGGCACGCTGGTTTCTTATGCGTCTTCTTCACTTACGGGTTATGCGCATCACATAAACGGAAGGTGGTTTGCCTTCAGTATCATCAACAATAATTCTCCGGTATATGATGCTAGAGAGTTTCAGGATGCCGTTTGCCGCGTTTTGGTAGAGTGACAACTCTCACAATCACACTTGCATCCGCACCCCTCGCATTCAGAACAATGCGGTTTCTTCAGATACTGACGTAGCGCAAAGGCGGCTACTATCACTATCACGGCCAAAAGAAGAATACTTTGTATATTCATTTATAAGTTTACAGTTTACGGTTTACAGTTTACGGTTTACAGTTGAGCAGTTATCGAAATTCTCAATGTTCAACAAAATTCTCCTCCTCCTCGGGGGAAGTTGGGAGGGGGCTTTTTATACTACCAGATGTACCAAGAATGCTACTATCCAAGCTATGAGGCATTGTCCCGTCATAATAAGCAAGGCCCATTTCCCGCCTAATTCTCGGCGTATGGTAGCTATTGCTGCTACACAAGGGGTATAGAGCAGACAGAATACCAACAGTGTAAAGGCTGTTCCTGTCGAAAGCACTTCTGTAATACTTGCACCGGCAAATAGGGTGCTAAGGGTGCTGACTACCACTTCTTTGGCCAAGAAACCACTAACAAGAGAGGTTACAATGCGCCAGTCTCCACATCCCAACGGACTAAATAGGGGAGCTACAATGTTTGCCATTTGTGCCAACATACTATCTGACTCCATTCCGGACTGTACCATCTGAAGGTGAAAGTCGAAAGTTTGCAGAAACCAGATAACGATGCTGGCCAAGAATATAATGGTAAAGGCTCGCTGCAGGAAATCCTTGGCTTTCTCCCAAAGTAGTCTGGCAACATTTATTGGTACAGGCATACGGTAATTGGGGAGTTCCATCACGAAAGGAACAGCTTCGCCTCTGAACAGTGTACGTTTAAGTATTAACGCCACAACAATACCTGTAAAGATACCTATTATATATAAGCCTGCCATCACCCATCCTGCATGTTTTGGAAAGAAGGCTGCAGCAAAAAAGGCGTAAATGGGAATCTTGGCCGTACAGCTCATAAAGGGAGTAAGCATAATGGTAAGACGGCGGTCTCGTTCGCTGGGAAGGGTACGGCTGGCCATCACACTGGGAACAGAACAACCGAAACCTATCAGCAAGGGCACTATACTACGCCCTGAAAGTCCCAACTTACGAAGTAGTTTATCCATCACAAAGGCAATACGCGCCATGTAACCGCTGTCCTCCAGCATACTCAGGCAGAAGAATAGTATGATGATAAGCGGGAGGAAAACCAATACAGTTCCTACACCGCTATAGATGCCGTCGATGATAAGCGAATGTATGGGGGGAGCAATATTCCATGCAGTAAGCGTCTGGTCGGAAAGTTCTGTAAACTTTTCAATTCCTTCTTCTAAAAGTTCCTGCATCCAAGCACCCACACTGCTAAAGGTAAGATAGAATACCAATGCCATTATGGCCAGGAATGTAGGAATGGCGGTAAAACGACCGGTTAAGATACGGTCGATACGACGACTCCGTTTCTGCTCCTTGCTTTCATGCGGACGCAGAACAGTTTGCTCGCATACTTGATTGATAAAGCTGAAACGCATATCGGCCATTGCGGCACAACGGTCCAGACCTCTTTCTTCCTCCATCTGTTGCAGAATATGCTCGATGGTTTCCTGCTCGTTTTGCGTAAGTCCCAAAGCCTTGATAATCAGCGGGTCACTCTCTATAAGTTTGCTGGCAGCAAAGCGGAGGGGAATTTCTGCCTTCAGAGCGTGGTCTTCTATGAAATGCATGATGGCATGCAGACAACGGTGAACGGCTCCTCCATGATCATCAGGACTACAAAAGTCCTGTCGGCCTGGCCCTTCCTGATAACGGGCAACATGAATGGCGTGCGTCACCACCTCATCAACACCCTCGTTCTTCATGGCGCTGATGGGGATAACGGGAATGCCTAACAGACGTTCCATCTTGTTGATTCGGACGGTTCCTCCGTTGTTCTTCATCTCGTCCATCATATTCAGCGCCAGCACCATCGGGATATTCAATTCCATCAACTGCATCGTAAGGTAAAGGCTCCGTTCTATGCAAGTGGTGTCTATGATGTTAATGATGCCTTTTGGGTGAGTTTCAAGGATAAACTGACGACTTACAATCTCCTCGCTGGTATATGGACTTAGGCTATAAATGCCAGGAAGGTCGGTAACAAGTGTGTTGGGATATCCTTTGATAACGCCATCTTTACGATCAACTGTTACCCCGGGAAAATTGCCTACATGCTGACGGCTACCAGTTAGTTGATTAAAGAGAGTTGTTTTTCCGCAATTCTGGTTGCCAACTAAAGCAAAGGTGAGCTGACTACTTGCAGGTAAGGCGTCAGGATGAGGTTGTGAAGGGTCGTGATATCTGGGGCCATCCTCACCCAATCCAGGGTGCTCAACAGGATTTTCCCTTTTTTCTTCTTGGGTAGCAGAATTGTCTGCAGAACTTCCCCAAAGGGGGAGCGGAGAGGGGGCCTCAATCTCTATCTGCTCGGCATCAGCAAGGCGGAGCGTGAGTTCATAACCATGAATACGCAATTCCATAGGGTCGCCCATGGGTGCAAACTTTTGCAGCACTACTTCTGCACCGGGTATCACTCCCATGTCTAAGAAATGCTGTCGCAAGGCACCTGTTCCGCCCACATGGGTAACTACAGCCCGTTGTCCTATTTTCAAATCTCGAAGCGTCATAGTATTCGAATGCGAATCTCCTTTCTGTGTGCAAAGTTACACTTTTTTCTATAAAGAAATGCCTTAATAAGCTAATGAAATTTATCTGTCAAAGCTAAAGATACCTAAAAACAGGTAATCCTTGTTGATTATCCGACCTTTAAAAAGTCCCGTTAGATATAATTGTCCGTAACACTTTCAACAGACTATAGCCCTTCGCTTCATAATAAATTGAGCAAGAAAGAAACATGAATGACACAAAAAAAAGGTCTTTTTTATGTTTATGTGTTTATTTTTTTGTACCTTCGCACTCTGAAATAGGTATTTTATTGTGAAGGTAAGCGCGATACAACATGACATTGTGTGGGGAAATCCCGCAGAAAACAGACTCCGGTTGCAGCAGCAAATAGAAGCTCATCCGGGGGCTGATTTGTATGTGCTTACGGAAATGTGGTCCACAGGCTTTGCAACAAATCCTGAGGGTGTGGCCGAGCACAATGAGGCTTCTCTCCAATGGATGAAGGATATGGCCGTACAACAGCAGGCAGCCATTGCCGGAAGCCTTGCAATGGAGCAAGATGGCAGCTTCCATAACAGGCTGTACTTTGTGAAACCGGACGGAGAGGTTGATTACTACGATAAGCGCCACCTTTTCTCTTATGGTGGCGAGGATAAGTATTATTCATCTGGAGCTGAGCGCGTTGTGGTGGAATGGAAAGGGGTCCGTTTCCTGCTGACTGTATGCTACGATCTGCGATTCCCCGTATGGATGCGTTGGCGCGATGACTATGATGCCATTATCTGTGTAGCCAACTGGCCAACCGTACGTATTGATTCCTGGCAAACCCTGCTACGTGCAAGGGCCATAGAGAATCTGTGCTATGTGGTGGGTGTAAATCGAGTCGGAAAAGATCCCAATTGTGATTATTGTGGCTGCTCGGCTATCATCAATCCGTACGGACAGACGATAGCAGCATGTGAGAGGGACAGGGAATGTAGTATAGAAGCTGCTTTCGATATGGAAAAGCTGAATAGCTACAGAGCAAAGTTTCCTGCACTTAAAGAGAAAGATAAATTTGAAATAACAGAATAAATGGAAAAGAAATTATTGCTTGGCGATGAAGCCGTAGCGTTGGGAGCACTTCATGCCGGACTCTCTGGTGTGTATGCCTATCCTGGCACTCCCTCTACGGAGATTACAGAATTCATTCAGTTGCATCCGCTGGCTAAGGAACGTAAGGTTCACAGCCGTTGGTGTACCAACGAGAAGACGGCAATGGAAGCCGCATTAGGAATGTCGTTTATGGGCAAGCGAGCGCTGGTGTGCATGAAGCATGTAGGTATGAATGTTTGTGCCGACCCGTTTGTAAACAGCGCTATGACAGGCGTAAACGGAGGTGTTGTGGTGCTAGTGGCCGATGACCCTTCTATGCACAGCAGTCAGGACGAGCAGGACAGCCGTTTCTACGGAAAGTTCGCCATGATTCCTACGTTCGAGCCCTCCAGTCAGCAGGAAGCCTACGATATGATGGAGGCAGCCTTCGATTATTCCGAGCAGCAGTGCCTGCCCGTTCTGATGCGTGTTACCACCCGTATGGCACATAGCCGTGCCGTGGTACAGGTTAAGGATGAGGCTCGCCCTGAGAACGAAATGAACTATAATGCTGTTGCTGCTAACTGGGTACTATTACCTGCTAATGCGCGTAAACGTAATGATAAGGTGACTGCTCAGCAGGCACAGCTGGAGGAGGATGCAGCAAACTCAAAGTTTAATATCGGACCCTCCCCTGTAGGGAAGGGAGAGAAATGTCCCTTGGGTATTATTGCTTCTGGGATTGCCTATAACTATGTACAAGAAGCCCTCAACTCTCAACTTTCAACTCTCAACTTTCAACTCCTAAAGATTTCCCAGTACCCCTTGCCCAAGAAACTGGTTCGCGACCTTTTGAACAACTGCGAGAAGGTAATGGTGGTAGAAGAGGGTCAGCCCTTCATCGAGGAGCAGGTTCGTGGCGTTTTCGAGAGTCAGAATATCCTGGGTCGTCTGACGGGCGAACTGCCCCGCACAGGTGAACTGACACCCGACTGCGTTGCCGCTGCGCTCAATGAAGAACTAGGAGTGAAGAATGAAGAATCGGGTATTAACTCTCAACTCTCAACTCTCAACTCTCAACTCGTGGTGGCCCGTCCACCACAGCTTTGTCAGGGTTGCGGTCACCGCGATGTATATACCGCATTGAACGAGGTCCTGAAGGAATATGAGAATCCTCGTGTATTCGGCGATATAGGTTGCTATACACTGGGCTTCCTGCCTCCTTACAGGGCTATCCACTCTTGTGTAGATATGGGTGCCAGCATCACAATGGCTAAAGGAGCATCGGATGCAGGTCAGTGGCCCGCTGTTGCCATCATTGGCGACTCAACCTTTACCCATAGTGGTATGACCGGTCTCTTGGATGCTGTCAACGAGAAAGCAAACATTACCGTTATTATCTCGGATAACCTGACAACAGCTATGACGGGCGGTCAGGATTCTGCCGGAACAAACAAGTTCGAGGCCATCTGCCTTGGATTGGGCGTAGAACCGGAGCACTTGCATGTGGTAGTTCCTCTGCCTAAGAATATGCCCGAGATTACCCGCATCATCCGCGAAGAGATTAACTATAAGGGCGTGTCTGTCATTATTCCCCAACGCGAATGTATCCAAACGTTCAAGCGGAAGGCTAAGGCAAAGAAACAGAACCCCCTTTGATAATGATAATGTAATAAAACAAGTAACTGCATATTTTGAAGAATATGAATAACAGCATTTTTACTCCCCGCCCTACAAGGGAGGGGAAAGGGGGAGGGTCCTTCAAGTGTGATATCATCCTATGTGGTGTGGGCGGACAAGGAATCCTCTCGATAGCCACCATCATTGGCGAAGCAGCCATGAACGAGAACCTCTATATCAAGCAGGCTGAGGTACACGGCATGAGTCAGCGAGGTGGTGATGTGCAGTCGAACCTGCGTATCAGCAGCAATCCCATAGCTAGCGACCTGATTTCCAAAGGCGGAGCAGACGTTATCATCTCTATGGAACCTATGGAAGCCTTGCGCTATCTGCCCTATCTGAATAAGGAAGGCTGGATCATCACCTCCAGCGCTCCTTTCATAAACATTCCCAATTATCCTGACCTTGAGGATATCAAGGCAGAGTTGGCTAAGCTGCCCCACGTAATTGCCATCGATATAGAGCAGATTGCCAAAGACAATCAGGTACCCCGCTCAGCGAATGTCATCCTGTTGGGTGCTGCACAGAAGGCCATTGGTATAGAGTACGATAAGATTGAGGCAGCCATCCGTCGCGTTTTTGTTCGAAAGGGTGAAGCCGTAGTTGAAGCCAACATCAAAGCATTGGCTTTAGGAAAGGCCGCTCAGAAATAATCGGAAATTGTAGATAGTTAAAAAATGGGCAATGGATGAGAAGAATGCATCCTCGCCCACTTTTTTAACATGGGGTGGGTTTACCTGCTGTAGTAGCAGGCATGTAGCGGGTTTTTATATAGAAACAAGCGTAACAGTGGAGTAAAACATCAAATTACTTTTGTTCGGAAAAGTCCAAATAAATTTGGTTATTCTCATGCTTATTTGTACCTTTGCAGCAAAATTTCAAAAAGTCAAAATAATATGCAAAAATCACAGATTGTTTTGATGACAGCAACTGTTGTAGCATTGTCATCATGTAGTAAGCTTGGAAAGCTCAGTTCAGATAACTTTGCCGTAACACCTACTCCTCTTGAGGTGGTAGGTGGTCAGGTTCCAGCAACGATCAACGGAACCTTCCCCGTTAAGTATATGAAGAAAAAAGCAGTAGTGACTGTAACTCCCGTATTAAAGTATCAAGGCGGTGAGGCTGAAGGTCAAAGCGTAACCTTCCAGGGTGAGAAGGTGGAAGGTAATGCCACTACTATCCAGTACAAGGTTGGTGGAACTTATACGATGAAAACCAACTTTGCCTATATAGAACCTATGCTCTCCAGCGAGTTGTATGCTCGCTTTGATGCCAAGTTGGGTAAAAAGACTGTTTCTGTTCCCGAGGTTAAGATTGGTTATGGTGTGCTGGCTACAGCTCAGTTGCTGAACCGTTGCAACATGAATGGTGCTACAGCTCCTGATGCTTATCAGCGTATTATTGCTCAGAAACAAGAGGCTAACATTAAGTTTCTTATCAATCAGGCCAACCTTCGCGCTAGCGAGTTGAATAGCGTAAGCATCAAGGATTTAGGCAAAATCTTAAAGGAGATTAACGACAATGCAGAGACACGTGCTTTACAAAACATAGAAGTAAGCGCCTATGCTAGTCCCGATGGCAGATATGAACTGAACGAGAAGTTGGCTGAGAAGCGACAGAACGTCAGCAGTGACTATTTAAAAGGTGAGCTGAAGAAGATTCAGATGAAAGCTGATGTAGATACCAAATACACAGCCGAGGACTGGGACGGTTTCCAGGAACTCATATCCAAGAGCAACTTGCAGGATAAGGAGATTATCCTCCGTGTCCTTTCTATGTATCAGGAGCCCGAAGAGCGTGAGCAGCAGATAAGCAACATGAGCGAAGTTTATACCGACATTAAGGAGAGTATCCTCCCAGAGTTGCGTCGTGCTCGTCTGATTGTTAATTACGAGGTTATCGGTCGTTCCGATCAGCAGATTCTGGATCAGTTCCAGCAGGATCCCAGCAAGCTTAGCGTAGAGGAAATGGTTTATGGAGCCAACAAACTCACTAAGAACGAAGGTGAGCGCAAGCAGTGGAACGAGGCGATTGCCAAGCAGTTCCCCAGCGACTATCGTGCTTTGAACAATATGGCACAGCAGGCAATTGCGGAGGGCAATACAGCAGCTGCCGACAACTACCTGAAGCAGGCTGCTAATGTTAGCAAGAATGCTCCCGAGGTGAATACCAATCTGGCTCTCTTGGCTCTCCGAAGTGGTGATGTGAACACTGCAGAAACCTATCTGGCTAAGGGTAGTGGTTCTGATACTTTTAAGGAAGTGTTGGGTAACCTGAATATCGCTAAGGGTAACTATACGCAAGCTGCTTCTGACTTGGCAGGCGTTAACACAAATAGCGCAGCTTTGGCCCAGATTCTTGCAAAGGACTATACCAGCGCAAAGAAGACCTTGGAGGCCATCAAGAATGCAGATGCCATCACCAGTTACTTGCAAGCAGTCCTTGCTGCCCGTACAGGAGATGCTAACACCTTGGCTACAGCTCTCAGAAGCGCTATACAGCAAGACGGCACTTTAGCTGCACGCGCAGCCAACGATCTGGAGTTCATTAAGTACGCTTCTACTATAAAGAGCATCATTAAGTAGTTAAGTAGTTGAGAGTTGAACATTGGACATTATCAGTTTAAGGAAAATGAGAACAAAAGCCTTTCTTTATCTTTTAATGTTCAGTGTTCAATTTTTAGTGTTCAGTTCTTGTACAGGCAGTTCTGATTCTGTTACGATTACAGGAAATTTTGAACACCTCGAGCAAGCTGAGTTTTATATCTACAGTCCCAGTGGGGCTATAGACCGATTGGATACCATCAAGATTCAGGAGGGAGAATTCGAATACACGGCAAAGATAGAGGGCGAAGCCATCTTTCGCCTTATGTATCCCAATTTCTCAGAACTTACTATCTTTGCCCGACCAGGCGACGAAATAGAGATAGAAGGCGATGCACAGAACCTGAATGGTGTAGATGTCGATGGGTCAGATGATAACGAGGTCTATACCGAGTTCCGTGAGGATATTACCGACCTTTCCCCCGTCAGGACGCTTGATATAGCGCATGATTATATACTCAAATATCCCAAGTTGGCAGTCAGCAAGTATCTGTTTCAAACTTATTTCTTGCAGGCTGACAGTTTGGAAGAGAATATCGTTGCCGATATTTACGATAGCCTTTGCCGTGCTAACCCCGATGATATTGCGCTTAGTAAGCTATCCCGTCAGGTCAAAGCCTATGGCGCATTGAGCGAGGGGAGGTTACTTCCTGATTTCAAGCTACAAACCCGTACCTCAGTTTTTAGCGGTGAAGAAGCCAGGGAAATAACAGCCAAGGAATTCAAGGGAGCATACTTGCTCATAGCTTTTTGGAGTAGTTGGAAGAGTGGCTCCCAAAGTGCGCTGTATCGAGTAAGGCGATTTCGCCGAGAGATGAAAGAAAAGGGCTTGGAGGTAAATGCCATCAGTTACAGTTTAGACTGTGATAATAGAGAGCTGGCAAGAATAGAACGTGCAGACAGTGTTGATTATTATAGTTTCTGCGATTTCCTGTCCTTCAATAGTCCCTTGATTCAGCAATGGGGCATCACAGACCTACCTTATTTCGTCTTGGTTGGCCCCGACCAGAAAATTATAGCCTCCGGCTCTGACTGGCAAAAAGATATGGAACCGAAAGTAAATAAAGTATGCTTGTAAAAGTATATGGCGCAACTGTGCAAGGGCTACAGGCAGTGGCTGTAACCATCGAGGTTAATGCTACACGTGGCTGTAGATTTGTTATGGTTGGTCTTCCCGATAGTGCTGTCAAGGAAAGTCATGAGCGTATTATGGCAGCCATTGAAAACAGTGGCTTTAGATTTCCGACACGACAGATTACCGTAAATTTAGCACCTGCTGACGTTCGTAAAGAAGGGTCAGGCCTGGACCTTCCTTTGGCCGTAGGTATTCTGGCCACAGAAGGCGAGGTAGATCTGAATCTGTTGAACCGATATATGATGGTGGGCGAGTTGAGCCTGGACGGCTCGCTTATGCCAATAAAAGGTGCTTTGCCTATAGCGATAAAGGCGCGAGAGATGGGTTATGAAGGCCTTTTTGTTCCAGAAGAAAACATCAGAGAAGCAGCAGTAGTCAATAAACTTAAGGTTTACGGCGTTAGGCATATCAATCAGGTAATAGGTCATCTTAACGGCGCGCATCCCTTAGAGCCTACCGTTATTAATACGCGTGCTGAATTTTATGCTCAGCAGAATGAATTCGAGTTGGATTTTGCTGATGTTAAAGGGCAGGAACATGTAAAGAGGGCTATGGAAATAGCTGCGGCTGGCGGCCATAACCTTATTATGATAGGTCCTCCTGGTAGCGGTAAAAGTATGATGGCCAAGCGTTTGCCTGGCATCTTACCCCCCTTGTCGTTGCAAGAGAGTTTAGAAACAACACAGATTCATTCTGTTGCCGGCAAACTGCCGGGTAATTGTTCACTAATAGCCCACCGTCCGTTCCGAGCCCCTCATCATACCGTATCGCAGGTGGCTTTGGTAGGTGGTGGCTCGAATCCACAACCCGGCGAGATTAGCCTGGCTCACAACGGTGTGCTTTTCTGCGACGAACTTCCTGAGTTTCAGAGAAGTACATTGGAAGTGCTTCGTCAGCCGTTGGAAGACAGGGTTATAAATATTTCCCGAGCCAAGTATAGCATTTCCTATCCTTGCTCTTTTATGTTTGTGGCAAGCATGAACCCTTGTCCCTGCGGCTATTACAATCATCCTACAAAGCAATGCTGCTGTACGCCCGGGCAGATAGTAAGGTATCTGAACAAGATTTCTGGTCCTCTGCTTGACCGTATAGATATACAATGCGAGATAACGCCTCTCTCGTTCGAGGAACTCAGCCGGACGGCTCCGGGCGAGAGCAGTGCCACTATCCGTGAGCGGGTAGTACGTGCCCGGAAGATTCAGGAAGAGAGGTTTAAGGATGAACCTGGCGTTCACTGCAATGCCCAAATGACAAGCAGACTCATGCATCGCTATGCAGAACCGGCTCCAGAGGATATGGATATGCTGCGCGAGGCCATGAACCGTCTGCAACTTTCTGCACGTGCATATGACCGTATACTTAGAGTAGCCCGAACTATTGCCGACCTCGAAGGTTCTGAACATATTCAGACCCATCATCTGCAGGAAGCTATCGGTTATCGCAATCTGGACAGAAGCTCCTGGGGGGAATAGAATGCTAACATAAAAAAGCGCGCCGCTCGATTTGAGACGGTGCGCTAATTTTTATTTGCAAGATGTGAGGATTAGAACTTCAGGTCTGCACCTGCCTTGAATTTAACAACCTTCTTTGCGGGGATGTTAATGGCTTTCTTGGTAAGAACATTGATACCCTTACGAGCAGCACGCTTTGCTACAGAGAATGTACCAAAACCGATGAGAACAACCTTGTCGTCCTTCTTTACTGCACCAGTGATAGCATCCAAAGTAGCCTCGAGAGCCTTCTTTGCATCAACTTTACTCAAACCTGCGCCTTCGGCAATTTTTGCAACCAAATCAGTCTTGTTCATGATTTTGTGTTTTTAGATGTTTATAAATCAGTTAATATCAATTATTTCTAACACAAAAATAGGGAATCTTGCCATACAACCCAAGTTTTTTTGTAAAAAAATGCAAGAAAAAGCGAAAATTACGCTTTTCGGAAGGGAAGAGGAGTTCTCTTTTGTATTATTTTTGTATTTTTGCGCCATATTTAAGAATTTTCTGTTTATGAATAATATGCCTCCAGTAACAAAGAACCTGCTCATTATAAACGTGCTGTTTTTTGCAGCAAGATGGGCTGCAGCACTTCCTGCCTATGGTATTGACTTGGATGATGTGCTTGGCTTGCACTTCTTTTTAGCCAGTCACTTCTATTTCTATCAGATATTTACCTATATGTTCATGCATGCAAGCTTCGCGCATCTGTTTTTTAATATGTTTGCTGTTTGGATGTTCGGACGTATCATGGAGCAGACAATGGGCAGTAAACGCTTTCTGTTCTATTACCTGACTTGCGGACTTGGTGCTGGTCTGATGCAGGAGCTGGTACAGTTTGCCAACTATTGGATCGAAGGCTTGAATGCTTACGAGCAGGTGAATATAGCTGGTACGCTGGTTCCCATGGGAGAATTTTTGAACCGTTGGACTACGGTTGGTGCCAGTGGTGCTGTGTATGGTATCCTGTTGTCTTTTGGTATGACGTTTCCAAACGAGCGTCTGTTTATCTTCCCGTTGCCTGTACCTATAAAGGCTAAATATTTTGTGGTAGGCTATGCGGTTATCGAGTTGTTGTCAGCTTTAGGCAGACCCGGCGATGGCGTCGCCCACTTTGCCCATTTGGGTGGTATGCTTGTGGGGTTGCTATTGCTGTTGTATTGGCGCAATGGAGGTGGACGAAATGGAAATCGTCATAACAATTATTACGACCGTGACTATTACGATCATGGACAAGGTGGTGGCTTTAATTTCCGACAGTGGTTTACCAAAATGTTTGAGAAGAAGAAACCAGACATAAAGGTTACATGGGGCAGCAAGTATGAGAAGGATTTCGCCTACCGCCAAAAAAAACAAGAGGATGAGGAAGAACTGAACCGCATATTAGATAAGGTAAAGAAAAGCGGGTATTCCAATCTGACAGACGAAGAGAAACGTCGTCTGTTTGATATGAGCCAAAAATAATTATGTCACGAAGAGAAATAAAACACAGAGGGCTTACACGGATGCTCTCAGGTTTCTTTCTGGGGGTAAATATCTGTACTGTATTGCTATTGTGGCTCACAGTAGTCAGTACTTTTGTGTCACCCAACGAATACCCGACGTTCTCTCTACTGGGGCTTTTCTTCCCCATCTTTTTGGTCATAGATATTGCTTTCATTTTCTTTTGGCTTATCTTCCGCTTTTCTCTGGTATGGGTTCCCATTTTGGGCTTGGCGGTTGTATCAAGTTATGCCATGGATTATTGTCCCATCAACACGAAGAAATACGAATCAGACAGCGCTATCTGTGTCATTACATATAACGTGGGAGGTGTTGGAACCACCGAAGCGCAACTGCAGGTCGTAAGTTACCTCAAGTCAAAGCACCCGGATATTGTCTGTTTTCAGGAAATGTCTGGCAGTTTGATGAATATGCCGGAATTTCTGCAGTTTGTCGATTCAATGCGTTATTATAAGGTGATAGGGACAGGGAAATATATTTTAACTCGTTTTCCTGTTATGGGAGACACCCTGCATATAGATTATCCCACCCATCCTACGCGAGCAAACAGCAGTATGGGCTGTTGGATTCACTGTCAGGGTGACAGTCTGCTTTTGGTGAGCAACCATCTGGAGAGCAACTCCTTGGACGAGGCCGACAAAATGGAATACAAGGGTATGATCCTGGATCCTGAACGCGAACGGGTAGAGAAAGAGAGTCGCCTGCTGAAACGTAAGTTAAGTGGTGCAGCCTATTATCGTGGTGCTCAGACAGATACCCTATGTACCCTTATAGATAAAAACAAAGAAAAAAGCATTGTTATGTGCGGTGATTTAAATGACACCCCTATCTCATATACTTACCAGCAACTGGCAAAGAGACTCGACTGTGCTTTCCGTAAAACAGGCAGAGGGGCGGGCTTTACATATAAACGGAACGGTATATATGTGAGGATAGATCATATATTTGTTTCCAAAGACTGGCAATGCCTGAAATGCTATGTTGATGACCGGATTAGGGCTTCTGACCACTTCCCTGTAGTCGCATATATGCAGAAAAAACACTAATAATATGCCTTTAATGTATAAAATTTAGCACAAAATCTACGTCGTAAAGGAAAAATGTGTATCTTTGCGCACTATTTTGTGACTGAACGAAACATATAAACAACAAAACATAATTAATTAACAAAATGCAAAACAAAGGATTTGTAAAGGTTTTCGCAGTCCTGCTTACTCTGGTCTGCCTCTTTTACCTGAGTTTCTCTGTGGTTACCAACCACTTTGAAAACAAGGCCGAGAAGTTGGCACAGACAGAAGGACAGGAAGCAGCCGACCGTTATCTGGATTCCTTGCTCAACAACAAGGTGTACTGCAATGTTTGGACATTGAAGGAGTGCCGTGAAATGGGAATTGGCTTGGGTCTGGACCTGAAGGGTGGTATGAACGTCATCCTTGAGGTAAGTGTACCTGACGTGGTAAAGGCTTTGGCTGACCACAAAGAGGAGACTGACGAAAACTTCCGCAAGGCCGTCGAGCAGGCGACCAGCGAGGCTGCAAACAGCCAGAGTGATTTTATTACCTTATTTATTAAAGACTACAAGGTCCTGGAGCCCAACAAGGCTCTGGCCGAGCTTTTTGCTACTCAGCAGTTGCGTGATAAGGTAACAACCAAGAGTTCCGACAAAGAAGTTGAAAAAGTACTCCGTGAAGAAGTAAAGAGTGCTATAGACAACTCTTACAACGTACTGCGTACCCGTATTGACCGCTTTGGTGTGGTTCAGCCTAACATTCAGGCCCTTGAGGGTCAGGAAGGCCGCATCATGGTAGAAATGCCAGGTGTAAAGGAACCCGAGCGTGTACGTAAACTTTTGCAAGGAAGTGCCAACCTGGAGTTTTGGGAGACCTACAACTCACAGGAGATTGTTCCTTTCCTTGCTACTTTGGACAGCAAGTTGGCTGCCGTTATGAGTAACATGAAGGATGAGGCTCCTGCTGATTCTTCCGTTGTTGCAGAAGCTACACCCGCTGACACTACTGCTGTTGATTCTGCTGCTGCAAAGAAGGATCTTGCTGCTGTTGTTGGCGGTAACGCAGAGGAGAAGGTCGAGACTGGTACCAGCGCTGCTGATATAGAGAAGATTCGCAAGCAGCATCCCTTGCTGAGCCGTTTACAGTTGACTCAGGGCGCTTATGGTTGCGTAGTTGGTTATGCCAACAAGCGTGACATGTCTGCCATTGACGAGTTGCTGAATTCGCCTGAGGCAAAAGAAGTTCTGCCCTCTGACGTTCGTCTGAAGTGGGGCGTTAAGGGTGTTGGCGAAGGTGAGTCTTCTAACATCTATGAGCTCTATGCAATTAAGGTAACAGAACGTAACGGACGTGCTCCTTTGGAGGGTGATGTTATCACCGATGCCAAGGACGAGTTCGACCAGAACGGTCAGCCCTGCGTAAGCATGAAGATGAACGTTGACGGAGCTCGTCGTTGGGCTGCTCTTACAAAAGCCAACCTGAAGCGCAGCGTTGCTATCGTATTGGATGATAATGTGTACAGTGCTCCTACCGTACAGAGCGAGATTACCGGTGGTAACTCACAGATTACCGGCCGTTTCACTACAGAGGATACTCGTGACTTGGCCAACGTGCTGAAGTCTGGTAAGATGCCAGCTCCCGCCAAGATTGTGAGCGAGGAAATCGTTGGTCCCTCACTGGGTGCAGAGTCTATCCAGCAGGGTATCTTAAGCTGTATCATCGCTTTTGTAATCCTGATGATTTACATGATTGTGATGTACGGCTTCATTCCTGGTATGGTTGCTAACTGTGCCCTGTTGCTGAACCTCTTCTTTACCGTTGGTATTCTCACCAGCTTCCAGGCTGCTCTTACCATGAGCGGTATTGCCGGTATGGTACTGACATTAGGTATGGCTGTGGACGCCAACGTGCTTATCTACGAGCGTACCAAGGAAGAGATGAAGGCTGGCAAGAAAGTACGTGAGGCTCTTTCTGCTGGTTACAGCAACGCCTTCAGCGCCATTTTCGACTCTAACCTGACTTCTATC
>Ga0256407_10004227_pt1 | contig 24281 bp, 18 predicted proteins | sample RumenRJG_04DNA_FD_193489 | JGI IMG/M metagenome (GOLD analysis project Ga0256407, IMG submission 193489) | Bovine rumen microbial communities from Lethbridge, Alberta, Canada - RJG_04 | ecosystem: Host-associated > Mammals > Digestive system > Stomach > Rumen | place: Canada: Alberta... | reverse complement strand
GGGTCTTCCACGTCTTCGACAACAGCCGCTTTCATCGTAATGGGCTGGAACGGGTTTTCCTCATCCGGGCCAAACATAGAGTTCGTGAGACTGGTCAGGTTCAGATATCTGTTCTGAGCCTTCAGGCGCAGCATGAACTCCACATTGCCGGAAACAGCATTATGAGACGCATTCAGAGAGCCGACATACAACGACGTGTCCGAATACTTCCGAGTCATATAGACTTTTGCATGGAGGTCTTGCGTCTTGGCTTCCGGAGCATCCTCTGAGATTCTCGTTTCTCCTTCAATGACATTATCCCGAAGAATGAACATCTCGAAATGGCTCACATCTTCAGGCTTGAGTTTTCCAAGAGACATCTCCCGGGTCAAAAGCATATATTTTTCACGTTGAAGACCGGTCAGGCTGTTCCGGTCGTTGAAGTCCTTGATGACACTTCCCGTCAGAAACGGCGACATGATCATGAGCTCGTGGAATGTGTCTTTGAACAGGTCAGAATTCCGGATATCATAGCGCGTGCCATCCTCAGCCGGAATACCGGTCGGGAGGAATTCAAAGTCATAGAATTCCTTTTCACTCGGAGCGAATCTGACATTGGCCAGTTCTTTGACCACGCTACGGATCATCCGTCTTTTCGCCTGTCCGTTTTCATCTTTCGGCAGTTGTCTCAAAAGGTATTTCAGGAAGTCCGCCAGCGGCACATTCTTATCCGTTTCCTCGTCGACCAGTTCGCCATCCATGTAGTATGTGACATCCCAGCTGCGGTCAAAAGTCAGGTTGCGGCTGAGAACAATGCATCGGTAGCGAACCTGCCCTTCCCCATTCACAAAACGTAAAATCCAGATCTTGGGATGGAAGGACGGATAATTTGCAATTCCTCTACGCTTGGGCGTCGTAATCGAGAACACGACTTTTTCCAGCAACACATACAGCGCTGTCGGGTTTCCTGGCTTATGGATCTGCCCGCTCTCACAGAACAGAGCAACTTTATCTCCAGTTGCTCTCAGAGCTTCCAGCAGACAGATCGGATTGTTGAGAAGTTCACTGTCTGTGTCTTCCGACAGCCCCAGAGACAGGCATGCACCTACGAGTGCATCCAGGTCTAAGGAGTAAGTGGTGCCTACTGCAGCGTCCAGCTCATATCCGACAGGAGGCGTGAGGATAGCGCCATAATCAAGTCTGTCATTCTTTGGATTCAGCACTCTGCTCCCTCACTCTCTACGATGTCAGCCAAAATGGTTTTGGTTCTGTAAAACCGGTAGTCCAATGCCCCGATGCCATACCAGGCTTCGTCATCAAATTCTCCGGGGTGTAACACTTTTGCTCTGCTGGTTTTCAGGCTCCTCTCACGGTGAACGATTGCATTGTTCAGCTTCGTTTCGTCATGAGCCAGCATGGCTTCTTTCGCCTCAGACAGGAACCGAACCAGGTCAGGATTGTAGACTTTGAGGCGATTCACGATCCGAGTCAAATCAACACTGGCCCGTTCGTCCAAGGAATCCTGCATCTCATTCCAAATACGAACTGCTTCTGCATTCTTCTCATCTGAAATAATCAGGTTGTATTTCACGTTGATTGCTTCCAGGAAGTCAGAGAACTGAAGAGCAAGGTAGTAGTCCTTCTGCATCTTATCAGGGAAAAGATGGATAATGCTTTTCAATTCCTGAAAACTGGAGCAATGGAAAAACTCATCTACATGGTTTTCCAAAACATAAGCAAGCATGGAGTCAGGATACCGCGAAACTATCTTCTTTTTCAGAAACGCGCCTTCCTCTTGCGTGAGCTCCATGGAAAGCTTCTCCCGCCAATCAAATCGATAAGTGGGAATGTCCCAGAAACGGATACCGGCAACCGAACCAGCGTCCTGATCATCATGGTCTTTGTCATCATTGGTCTTGTCGTTCCTGTTTCCAAGACTCAACGTATTTGCTTTCTCGGCTTTCAAGGCACAGACCACACGGACGTACTCTGGCAAAGTCAATTCTCCATTCAAGAAGAATCCATACTTGCGAAGACCAGCCCAGTAGATTCTTGACGGAGCCTGTTTAACCCATCCACCGGAAGCCAAAGCTCGCGACCCGATAATGCCATCTATCCCAGGATTATTCTTCAAAAAAATCTTTCCACAATCCTGTTCAATTTGGTCCAATTCTCGTAAAGCCTTTGCGGAATTAGTCTCTTTCCCAAGTTCTAGGTCGCGCAAAGCATAAGGGACAATGAAGAAGTACTTCGCTCTTGTTTGGATGGTCGTGGTTCCGGGGAAAAACAACTCCGAAAAGCCATCTCGAATGGGAGCAATACCAAGTTCGTCGAGTGTCCCCTGCTCCGACAGCAGTTCCAGCACACTCAACACTTTGTTTCTTTCAGATTTTGAAAAATCGATCCATCCAAGCGGCATCCGTATTGCTCCCTTCAGAGATATGCAATCTGTTACTATTCATTTTACATCAGCGAACAACCATCAACAACGCCATAAAACGGACAAAAGCTGACCCCGGTGAAGTGAACCCCTTTTGTTAGACAAGATCTAACAAAAGGGGTTCACTTCATGGAGCCAGCCTTTTGGTTTATTCTTTGATTGTTCGGGCGGTCAACGCTTTCAAATGCTTCACTGCTGCATAGATCCCATAGCCGATCACAACACCCAGCGTGTTCAGGATCAGGTCATCCACATCAGAAGCTCTGACGCTGAATGGCAGCTGGATGATCTCGATGCAAAAGGAGATCATCGCCCCTACACCGACCACTTTCCAAAAGCGATCCAACTGCTTATAAATGATCGGGAGGACGATCCCACTTGGAATAAACAATGCCGTATTTCCGATCACGTTCCACAGGATATCCCTTTTGCTTTCATAGTCAAAAAGATTTACGAACGGAATCAGGTTGACCCGGAAAGGAAATGCCGTCGATGCATCAAAGACCAGCGGCTGTATGCTCCCGTTCACACGTGCCATAGGGAAAAATGTAAAACGGATGATGACCGCCAGATTGATATACATCAAAAGCAGAACAGCCTCTCTTTTCCAGTCGACCCGTCGTTGCCGGACCCAGACAATAGCCCTGCACAACAACCAGACGACCGCGAAGAAGCATTCCAGCTCCAAAAAAGAAATCTCCCACATAACAATGCCTTTCCCGCCCTCTGGCGATTTACTCTGTGACGACTTCACCGTTCCAGTCGATGATGCCGCCAAACTCATACACGTTCGTGTACCCCATGTCCGCAAGCTTCTGCGATGCCTCTTTGCTGCGCCGCCCGCTCCGGCAGTACACGAGAATGGTCTGGTCCAGGTCCGGCAGTTCCGCCGGCTGAGCATCTACGATGCTCTCGTTTGGAATGCAGATGGCACCCGGGATGTGCCCGCCGTCAAACTCCTCCTGCGTCCGCACATCGACGACCACAAGCCCGTCATCCGCCTTCATCATCTCTTTTGCCAGTTCCTGAGGAATCTGCGTATACGAAGCACCAGCCTTCGCAGCCGTCTGCTCCTCAGCCGTCTGCTCACCCTGCGAGCACCCGACCATCAGAGCTGCCAGCATAACCAGCACCAGCATACTCCAGGCAATTCTCTTCATCTGCTTCCCTCCTTTGGGCGATTTACTCCACCCCTGTCAACACCGGATTCGTTTTGTCCCAAATAGATACCCATTATTTAAATGAGATTTGTCATAGAGTGTCACATGCTTATAGAGACTCCGATGTACAGTCAATTCCTTAATAAATCTTTCTACCGTTTTCCTCGAAATGTCTTGCACCATCTTTACTCTGCTGAAACACATACAAGTGCTCAATGTTTCCTCGCTCACCAAGGCCAAATACTCTTTTGGCGATATGTAATGTATTAAATGGACTTGTGGTGGAGAACACGTTTATCACGACTTTATCATTTAATCCTCTAACATAATTAATCATTTCGTCGATATATTGTTGACTGAAATGACGAGAACCATCTACTCCATTATTCCTGCTAATTTTGATCGTTCTGTATTCTTGTTTTGTTTTGGGGATCTGAGAGTGCTCAATGGAGTAAGTGTCTTCTAAAATGAGGTTGACTTCCCTTCCTTCTTTTTCATGGTTCAGTTCAGAAATCATACTCTCTGTTTCGTTCTCTACTACCGGATATTCCGTTTCATCTAAAGGGTATTCTAAAAAAGTAGCCCTTATGACTAGCTTGAATTGCATATAGATTGGCACAAGCACTAAATCGCAAGCTGTAATACCAAGTATTTTGGCACAAAACCAATACCAAGCATAGCTGTAGTCATGATATACGAGCTTACGATTCATTACAAAGCCTTGATTAAACCGTCTTACTACCACAAGAACAGAAACAAGAATAATGACAGAGGCAATTGGCTTTCCATATCTTAATGCAATTTGCCAAAGAAAGTTGTCCGGAGATATCGGATTGTCGAGCAGATAATCTTTGAACAACTCCTGTAAATTAATAATCCATGGAATACAAGCTAAGACTGCCAAAATCACTATTTCAAGAATCTGCCTTCCATTACTACTAATTTTTTCATAAAGCATCTTCATTTCACAACAATCTTTCTTTTATATTTATATAGATTCCATCAGAATCTTTTTCACATTCATAGGCTTCTTGTATTTCTCCAGTTAGAAAATCTCCAACCCAAAGTCGCCATTCGTCAGTCCCAGCAATAATAAAAAAAATATATTGACATCCTGTTTTGTCAGAACACATTGTTTCGTTCCAGTCAACCCAATCAATTGCCGACGGCTCAGGAGTTTTTTGTGGATGTGTATGCCAAACTCCCATATAATAACTTTTTTGACGTTTGGCTTTATTTAGGAATAGCCTATGCCTTGGATCTCGTATATCAAACCTTACACGATTTTTTATATCCATTGGGTAAGGATGAGATACAGCTTCTAAGGAAATATTTCCCGTATGTTCATGTTGATAGCCCACTATATATCCTCCACTTTCAGGTTTGGAATAACTATCCTGAACCCATTTATAAATCTCATCCATTACGGGATTTAAAATATCAACTACTTTTCCGTTCGGCAGTTTTATTTTTATACATTTGTTATTCGGCTGTATCTCCACAACAATTACATGCCTCCATAGGGAACACTATATCAGATACGACCATTTTTTCCGGATATATATCTATTAGAGTATTCGTTATAACCTTATGTTCATTATATTCTTGTAACAAATTCAACAAAGCGGCTGTCGTCCTAAGAAGAATCGCGGTTCCATAAGCAGCCCTGGTACCTCCACATCCATTCCGAATTATGCCATTTTCAGTTTCCAGTGTTGAATTCTTCCTCGCCCTATTATTAACGTAACCTCCATTTGAATCTGTATACAGGCATTCAAAACACCCTGGCTTCTGATAATCGACAAACAGAATATGGCTGTTGGTTCCACCTTCTTCTAGCCAAGCAAAAATCACCGGCACCTCACAGTTTGCTTTTTTCAGCTCACTATTAAACTTTAACTGTTCATCGCTACTACCGACAGAAAAAATTATTAAATCTTGATTTTGGAGTTCTTTCAACAAAGATTCTGTGCTAATGTTTTCACCGCACGCATCTATTCTTATTTCTGGATGAAGCAACTCCAGCAAATATTGAACAGTTGTGGCTTTGTTTGAGCCCTTTCCAATGCCTCCATACGCCCAACGAAGAACATTTTCCTCTTCAAGCTTATCGCCATCATATATCTTCAAATTCTTGGCTCCGTTCTTTACAAGTTCAAACGCAATGTAGCTTCCCAAGGAACCAGCTCCAATGAGCAAAATCTTCTTCTCCAGAAGCCCCGTACTGTTTCCAATTTGCTCACACAAAAAAGAATAATCCTTTCTCTCTGTAAAAAGTAATTCTAACGACACAATATCTGATAGTAGTTTTTCCAGCAAAGTACGCCCATTGCCATTTCTGCACTTAATTTTCAGAGCAAATGAAACGTTTGATTGATCCGTTTTCATCCCAAAAACAAGAATTACGTTTTGGGTTTTGGGAACTATGCTTTTAATAGCCTGAAAAGTATCATCGCTGACATGCTCTATTTGTTTTCCATAAACAATGTTTTGTACTTCAGCCGCAGACCATTGGTAACCCCTATGTGGAGGAAGAATTCCTCGGCTATCTGATATCGGGATATAGAACACATCGTTTTCAATATGGTGATTCCATTTTCTTTTGGCGTCAACTCTATCATCTATATCACTAAGTTTTAACCCTCTCTGTATTAGACGGACTTTTTTTGCATCGTAAAATGCGTCCATTTCCACAAAAGACGTATCCTGATTTAAAAATACAGAGAACTTTTTATTCCCCTCAGCGGCATTATTCCAATAGTACAAAAATTCTTTCTGAAATTCCCTTTCTCGCTCTATTGGAGTCATGGATAGCAACTCAATTAACCTGTCAATACTATCGAAAACTTTATCCTCATACGAAACAATCGTGCTTATTACACTATCTTGTTCAAAAAGGCATACCCATCTATATGTCCCGCTTGGCAGTGGTTGTCCTTCCGACAATTTGTTTTCACGAAGCAATATATGAGGGAAATCTAACAGGTTATCATTGTATAGATAGATAGCAACCTTTGAAGTAGGATCGGCTTCTTCAGGGGGGAATATCAGGAATTTTTTCTCAAACAAAGTAAAGAAAAGCACGCCTTCAAGGGCTGTTTCTTCTACAGTGATTTCTTCGTATGATTCCAAAATCTCTTTTACAGTCATATCTTATCCAAAACTATGTTCTCGTTTGTTAAGTGCTGATGCTGCAACCGCTTCTTTAGCCGGAACAATAAAGCTATCTCCTAGCACTTTCTGAACATACTCACCGGCATCATGTGTAGACTCTACGTTCACCGCGTTTGTGAGATTATCGACAGCTTTGGAAAGGCGATCATAAAAGACTGGCATATAAGAATTGCTACTATCCTTCATCTTTTTAAAAACATCAGTATATGGGGCTACAGGAAGATTTCTTGATATAGTTTTTGTCAAATTTCCGTTGTTATCAAAAGCATATGTGAATTTATCCAGAATGCCTTTCATTGTCCTCTGCAGAGATAACAAGTCATCATCTCCCTCGTCTGTGGACTGAGCCGAGAAACAGTCACATGCAAGTAATGTCAATCCAATACTAGGAGGCACTTCGTGATCACTTGTTGCGCCCGAATATTTTTCATTTCGCCATTTTTTTATAAAGCATATGATTCGACGTAGCTGATCATTGCCATTAATCCTGCTACAAAGATAGTCGTTCAATCCATCAGGATCGGCATCTTCCCAAGCATAGTCACTGCTAAACTCTTTCCCTCTAGCAAGGAAAACGCTATTTCCATCTGTTGCATAAAAAGGAAGATCTATATGAAGCCATTCTTCACCATTCTCGTAATAAGAAGCTCGCGTGCAAGGCTCTTTAATGGTTACAGTCCGCGAAGAAATGTTAATGGCATCACGCAAATAACCTTTGATTTTTCGCGGGTCCGAATTGGACGAAGTATCCATTGGAATCATAACTGCAACGTCACGATCTACGATATCGGCTTTAATTGTAGTATTGTATTTATAGCTTCCCTGATCGATCATTCTTATGTCACTTCTGCTAATGCTGATTCCGTGACTATCCAAGATGTCTGGCAGTTTTGTTTTGATATCATTTTCTACTGCTTCTCGCTTATCTTTTAGAATATGAGTTTCACTGTCAATCCGGATTTCTTTATAAAAATCTTCAAATTCTTTCTTTAATTTCATAAAAACCTCCTCACTCCACACCCAATGCCTTGAACACAGCATCCTCCGCACTCTGATACGGAATCAGCTGAAAAGCACTCATTAGCTCAGGCGGCACCGTTGCAAAGTCGACAAAAGACGTCTGTGGAAGAAGCACCTTCTTCGCTCCACTATCTAAACAAACCTGAAGAGTATCTGCCAGGTTATTCACTTTGATTAGCGTCCCGCTTATACTGATTTCTCCAAGAACTACTGTAGAACTCTGTACGGGTTTTCCCAAAGCAATAGAGCACAGTGCAATCAAAGTCGGGAGAGCCAGCTTTCCAGTCATTCCAATGCCCTGAAGATCCTGATAATTGATAATGTAATCCTTTTGTGTTGTGCTAATAGAGCCACTGATTCTATTTCCATTCGCTTTCAAGTAATTGAACGCAGTATTAGATGCCTCTTTTGCGTCTCTGTCAGAGCCAAGGCCTGTCCGTTCCAACTTTCCGTTGCCCGGCAACATCTGACTTTCAAGGCGGAACACTCCAATCATACCGGACTTACCTTCTGAGATGGTATAAACTTGTCCAGGGTTGCACATGCCTTCAGGAATCAGCTTTCCGCCACCCTGTTCAGGAACAGAAACATAGTGCTCTGACATGTCCTCAAGGTCGATATAGGAGAAATTGACGTCATAGAATTCCATACCGCCAAGTTTTTTCAACTGCTCTTTTACACGGCGACGCATTTCCAAGGCAATTTGAAGAATTTCCTCTAAATCCTCTTTTACAAAAACCCCATCTGGATAAACCAGTTTCGCCAAGCCACCAACCATTTTGCGAACCGCAATGGTGTCGCGCTGATTCAGGTTTTTGCCCAATCGGAAATATTGATCTAGCGCATCTCCATACTGCTCTTTCCGTAGTTCTCTCAGGAACTCTGCAAGATAGTCTGTAATAAACCCATAGTCATCGGTGAAATGTTCCGGCCGAAATTTAGGAACTTCCCAGCCAGGAAGATAACAATGGATTCTGTCAAGAAATGCAGTATCTGTTCCCATCTCAGGTGGGAAAGGATCAAACAGACTTGACGTTTTCAAAAGCACATCCACACTCTGATTGATGTTTCCAACAAACACCATCGATGCATTCGCTGCCTTCTCTTCTTTCCCACGAGCAAAGGAGCCAGACGCCATATAGTCTTTCATGATTTGGATTCCGTCTTTATCTTTGAAGTTGATACCAGCAACTTCATCAAAAGCAACGCAATCCCACAGACCAACAAGGCCCATGGTATGCCTTCCCATGTTGTAGAAAAGGTTTGCCACGGTCGTTTGTCCGCCTGAAACGAGGATACTATTTGGCGATATCTCTTTATATAAGTGCGATTTACCGGTACTCCGAGGACCCAATTCACAAAGGTTGAAATTGTTTTCTACCAGCGGAATCATTCTGAGAAGAAGCAGCCATTTCTCACGGTAGGTCAACTCATCTGGTTCCATCCCGATAGAACGAAGCAGGACATCAAGCCACTCGTTTTTCGTGAAGGCTTTCCTTCCGGTTTTCAAATCATCGATGTCTACATGAGGCATCTGAATGGGGGTCAGTTTCCGAATCGTAATCGGAGACTGATCTTTTTGTTTTTGCTTTTTAGAACGAAGTCTCTCACCATTAGCAGAAACAATCTCAAAATCGTTTCGTTCTTCCGATTCGTATTCCAGCTGAACAATACACCAAATACCGCCGCAAAGCAGACGGTCATAACGTTCCGGATAATCGTCAGAAATCGGCACTCTTCCAAGGCCTAGGTTGGAAAACCTGGCCTCATAATAGTCGTATTTCAAATTCAGTTCGACTGTCACCTGATCGATAATTGTCATCGATCCACGCTGGCGAAGTTTAGAGAGCACCTTTTCAGATTCATCCGGCCGCACATAGTTATCCGCAAGAATGCGTTTAACCGTCTCGACACCTTTCTGGATAATCTCATCATCGTCTGAACTGCAATATTGTCCAAGGAGAAATTCTAGCACATAGGTAGGCACATTAGCACCTTCCTTGATTTTCTTTGTTAAATCCTTTCGAACAATTTTGCCATCGAAGTTGTCACGTAATTTTTCCTTGATAACATCTCTGGTGCTTACGCTCATTTCCTTATCGTCCAAACTGGGTTCCTCCTGGGTAATCAATTAGAAGAAGCTGAATCCATCTAACGCAAATGCAATATCGATTTGGAATTCTTCTCGTTGTACTTCTAAACCATTTTCGTCTGCAATCAAGAGATAATATATTTCTGTATTACTATACTCTTGAGACTTCAAATTAAAGTTGCATCGGAACGTTCTTTCTTGTCCATTTTCAGTTGTTTTATCTGCAATAATCGTTTGAATATCACTGACAGTTTTTCCAGCACTATCTGTAAAATACAGTTGATAGGTTGCTGCTTCTCGATTCCCCCCAACGGCCTCTTTCTGATAAAAACTTAGGGAGAAAATCATATTGCTGATTTTTCTATTTGCAGAAAGCAAACTGATTTCAACAGGTTTTGTATCGTACTTACTCTTATGCTTTGTATATTCCTTATACTGGTTTCTCAAGAAATGGTACTCGATAACAGGAACTACCATTTCCTGAAGACTTATGCCGCCATGGACAAAGTTCAGGCCACTACCCTTCATCTTGATTCGAATATTATCTCTTGGGGCAAAACCGGAGTAAGGCGTTTTATCCTCAAGGAACTTCACGGGAAGCAAGTACTGTGGCTTAGCGTCCTTCTGCATAATTGCATAACGACGACCAATCTCAATGTCTTCCTCACCCTGAGTAGTCTTATCAACCTTATCGTCCTCAGAAAGAGGATTGAATGTATAGAGGAAGCCGTGATCGGCTGTGATAAGAATATTAGTGCCACCGAAATCGTTCGTAATAATACGAACTAGATTTTTCAGTTCCTGAATTGCTTCATCACAAGCGATGAAGATGTTCTTCTCCAAATGACCTGCCTCATCAATAGTATCGTGGTAAATATATACCACATTCATACCTTTAACGAGTTCCTGACGGTCTGCACGTTTCATTCCAATAAGACTCTTATATTTAAGTGCGACACTGGCAGAGTCCGCAGATTTCAAGACTTTATCTCGATTATTGGATTCTGTTGACTGCCCGTCAGCCAGAACAGCCAAACGTTCTGTTTGGCCAGATTTCAGTTCTACAGAAAGCTCTTTGTGTGGAAGCAAAGCTGCCATACCGAACTTGGTTATCGTTGGGAAAATGGCTTGCATCGACTTAAGTTCGACACCCGCCTGAGTCTCACGTTGTAATTGTTCGGCAAGCGTAGCTGCCACTTCGTAACGCAACGCATCAGAAATAACTACATACGTCTTGCTATCAGCCATGGATACTTTGTCTCGATAGAAATCGTCCTGACAAGGCACCTCTAAGACTCGGCCGTACTTCCTCAAATTCTCTGAGCAGGCATTAGACCAACTTGTACCAAGTTGCCCTAAGAACCAGGTGCTATAGAGCCCCTCAGCCCTATCTTTAACGCGTGCAAACAAATCTGATAACTCGGCATGATAGTTCTTTAAGCTCTCAGAATAAGTCTTGTGGAATTCTCGATAATAGGAATCCATCAAGTAATACTCTGTGGTATATTCTTCCCAGATTTTTTTCGGTTCAACTGTGTGGAATCCTCCAGAATGCTTAATGAAAAAGGCCTGCATTTTAGCCATCTGCAGTACACCATCATAGTAAACCGCCACATCGTTGTACCAGACAAAAGTTCGGCGTTTTTCAACGGTTTGAGTAATACGGTCAACATCGATAATATTGTCACTGATTTCAGTCATCAACTTAATCAAAATAACTTCGTCAATGCAGGGAAAAACCTCTGTTGCCACAAGATCTTCCACCTGCAGTTTCATAAAGCGCTGTGGAAGTTTAAGTTCTTCTTCGACATCTAAAGAAATAGAATAAATGTCCGTTGCATCTTCACTACGCATCCAGTCAGCCACAAAATCGTAGCAATTGGCCTGATGTGCAGAGGAAATCAACATTTCCAGTCCAGACAGAAAGTCTCTTTGCATGGTCCTTGTAGATGCAGTCAACAGAATATGTGCCGCCAATCTTGCAAGTTCGGGCTCTGCTTCTTGATAACCAGTACCTTGCGCGACCATTCCCCAGAAGACATCGTCAATTTCATAATTAACAAACTCCTGAAAAATAGCATTGTTTTCCTTCTGCAGCCCGTTTTGCAAAACAGATTTGATAATTACGTTGGCCTTAGCGGTTTTCAAACCACATATAGCTGCCATGATTGCCATTTGGAGTTGTGACATTGTGGCTGGGACGCCAGTTTGGTTAGCCACTTTATTTCGACGAGATTGTGCGTTGAAAAATTTCCGGTATTGCTTGAAGCCACGGCGGAGCACAGGTGTCTGAGGAACACCCATTGCATCCATCCACATAGAGATTAAATCTGCGCGGAACTCTTCACTGTAGAGTTCAACATCCAGTAGCCAATCATCTTCATCGGACTCGATTGAAAACGGCCGATACACTAGGTAATTACTGGCAGGATCATCTACCGCTAACAACTTCTTCACATAAAAGTTATTAGTACCAGTCAGTGCAACCACCTTGGCATTTTCGACAGTGACTTCATCCAGTTTATCTATAAACTCCTGGTCCTCATCGATCCAAACAACGATTCGACGTTTGTAGAACTCGGGCAGCGGAGCTGCAAACCGGCGATTTAAGTCCTGTATGATTTTTTCCGAACCCATTTCAGCCATAGATCACACCTTCTTCTGATTGCGATATTTTGTAAGAGCAGCAAGCAGTTCCTCCTCATCTTTTACCTTGAAGATTGTTCTATAGGCTCCCAAAGAATATCGCATGGTTTGCGAAAACGCTTCCCGTGGGATATCAGTAAGCAGAATCTCTATATCTCTGCTATGCCATAGCTCGCTCTCATTAGAATCACAAAATGAATAGTCGCCTACCAACTTTCCGAATGTGAAACTTCTACTTCCTCTATGAGGGATCAGAACATAATCGTTTTTCTTCATTTCCCAGCAAAAGGAATAGAGCTGTCCAGACCAATTGGAGATAGATGTCTGTGAAACATCTCCTTTTTCCTGTCTAACAAGATCTTTCATCTGCTCTCTATCTATATATTGCTTTAAGTTGACTTTGAATCCGTCCCATGGGAGATATACTTTTTTGGAACTCAAAAAAGTGTCCAAATAGATAGAATTCATCCCAGCCCTGCAAACCCAAATCACTAATGTTGCACCTCCTGTCACTTTATCTTTGCTAAGACATCTCCGAACAGTTCATAATTGGTTTTAACACCATCATCTAAGTTAATCTTTAGCATCCGATCCGCAAGATGATGGATTTTCTCTTCGTAATCTCGAAGCTCATCCGCTTGCGCTTGTAACGTAGCCTTACGCTTCGACAATTTCACCCGCTCGGAAGTGGAGGCATTATTCATACGCTGTTCCAACTCAGCGATGGCTGTGCGATACCGAGACTGCTGCTCGTGGACGTAGTCCGTGCGGATACGAGCGATAGTATCCGGCTGATAGCGATGCATGTAGATCAGGCACTTGAATCCGTTCTTTTTTCCGCTGTCAAAAAGCCAATAAATCGGTCGCTTCTGATACACCTTTAAATGATCCGGGTAGAAGTCATTGATAAAATAGCTGCGAATCACTTCACGCGAGGATCCTTTGCCTCCGAGCGCATCAGCTATGAATCGAAGATTCTCTTCAAGCGTTTCCTTGCCATATACTGTCTCGACAAATTTCACAAATCGGCCTACTACATCATCCTCAAAATATTCATCATCGCATATTGGGATGATTGCATCTTTGTCAGGATTAAATGAACTATACCGAGCGCTATCCCATGAGCCACCAGCAAAAGTAACGCCAACACTATCCAGCGAATAGCGGCCAAACATACATCCTACCGCATAAGAAAGTAAGCTTCGGATGTCCCTTTTTAAATCTGCTTTCCTGATGCAGATCTCCCAGTCTTCAACACGAGGCGAAAGTTGTAAACCCTGTTGGTAGATTTCTATAAATAATTCATTCAGTCTTTCTTCATTTTCTTTTACTGTGGCATACCTTGTCTCCGATATTTTTACCCATTCTGCATAGGCTTCACTGATAAGCCTAAATCTCTTTCCAACTAAGGGATGCCTTTCAAACCCTCTGGAAGTTTCAAATGAATCCCAGTCTTGTTTAGACAACAACACATTTTCTTCTGACAGGGAGTCGATAGTAACTTTCCTCTCCGAATCAATTATGATAGGTATCTTGTCCATATCTCCATTCTGCAAAGACATAGTTGGATTTAGTACCTTCATCATGTTCTGCGCCACCGGCGAGTTAAAGAAAGCCAGCAAATAATAAAGAATATGTTGTCCGTTATCAACGATGAGCGGTCCTTTGTTAGAATCAAAAGTATGACCTCCAAAAGAGAAACGGAAGGAATTCTTTGAACTGGTCAGCGCGGTCCATGTAACTCCTTCTCTGAGAAACACATCATACCCATTTAGTGTCCCAGATTCTCGGATATCTTTTCCATCGTCCTTAAACCAAACGATCAAGTCATCGTTACCGAACCAAGTACGATAGTCCCCTCCTTTGTTATGAGGCAACCATTTTCTTGAAAATCGCGAGATGTCCGTACATTCAAAGTCAATATCATCAATCGCTACTTCATACCAATAATGAATGTATTTATTGTTGTTACCCGTCTCCAAACCTCTTCGTGCACGCGATATATCACGAAGTCGTTTATTTGAGAATGCATCTACAAAGCCTTTACTAACCCAGTAAGCCATAGGGGCTCCCGGAATCTTACAGAAATCTTCTTGGTTTGCAGTAAATCGGTATCCACAATCTGGATGGAGCACGGCCTCAATAGTTTTAGGCCCTTGATTTTCAGCGCCTCTAAATTCTGAAAGTTTAATATACTCTCCAGAAGAATGAACCGCATTTTTATAAAGGGTTAATGCAGCAACGGGAACGCATGCAGCTTCAAAAGCGTTATACTCCAGCTGGACTAAAGATGATATTGTGGAGTTTTGATTGATAAACTCCCTCACTTTTTTGTATGAGGAAATAAACATCCACACATATGGCATCAACAACCCAACATGACCATTTTTCTCTGTCATATTAAGCACTCGCTTTATAAAAACCGCAAACATATCATTTTTAAAATCAGCATAGTTCTTCTGTACATAGTCTTTCAACCTGTTCGGCATATACGAAGAACTTATATAGGGCGGATTTGTAACAACGACATCATATTTTTGGGCCAATGCTTCCCCAATATTGATGAGTTTCTGCAGCCGTTCAGATGTTTCAACTTCTCCATGAATGTCGAGATGAAGCTGCCCTTCCTCTTCTCTGGGAACAGCAAAACGTCGCAGCAGATCCCAATTACACGGCGTGACATGAATGATACTACCGTATTCCTTAGCGTCATGCATTTCTTCAACCAGTCGCATGATCTGCTTGGCTGCTTCACCATATTCTTCCTGCGAAAGGTTCAGCCCCATATCATGCATTGGCGCAGATGTAATACCGTTGCTTTCCTCGAAACTATATGTGTGTGGCTGGACCTTCCGAGTAAAGAAACGCCGATCATACTGGCGGGCTTTCATCATCACGGCAAAATATGATAGCTGGGCAGCACGCTCGTCGATGTCCAGACCCCACAGGTTGTTCTCTACAATCTTGACCGCCGCCTCGCGTGCGGTATAGCCATACTCCTCATAGATGCGGACAAGTACATCAAAGAGAATGCAGAGTATATGACCCGAACCACAACAGGGATCGATGACACTGATTTCTTCCGGCTTCAGAGCAGAATGCTCTTTCCTGATGACTTCAAGCTGTGCCTGCACCTCCGGCTCCTGCTCAGCCTCGTCCAGATAATACTTCCATTCAGCTTTCAGGGCATCGTTAGGATGACCATCCAGCCACAGGCGCCCGAGGCTGTTCTCGACCAAGTAGTGGACAATCCAGTCCGATGTAAACAGTTGTGTGACAAATGGGATATCCTTGTCTTTATACTGTTTTCTTGCATTTATTAATAAATCTTTGGGCTCAGCAATGTAATACTGATACAACCAACCTATAATCTCAACTTGATCGGTCCAGTCCTCCTCCGGTATGGTAGTAACCATCTGCTCGATCACACTACCCTCACGTAGCAGATAGTCCGGGAGCAGTAGTTCAGTGTAGTCCTCGATCCGCTGGAACATTCCGGGCAGGATGCTGTTCAGGGCATTGCACTGCACGATGAGCAAGTAATTGAAGAGCTCCTCCCTCTTGTTAGCGCTCTCCAGCTTGTAGACCTTACTCATGTCCAGACCGTCCAGTTCCAAATGGATGGCCTCAGCAAGAATTTGTGGATTGAACTCACCGGCATCATTAGTGAACACGCGGATATGGGAGGGCAAATAGCTGTTGACCTCCATGAAACGCAAAGCAGCAAAGCGATTAAACCATGTGTAGGCCACTTCTTCCATGACCTGCTCATAGCCTTTTTCATTGATATTATGAATCAATGCTTGGCGCTGGCGCTTTTCCACTGCTGATAACAGATGACCATTTACACTATCCGCATTGGGGTCACCAGCTTCTTGTGCATTGATTCCGTAAATCATAGCACGCTGCGACACACGTTCAATCAGTTCGCGTCTTGCCCAAATTGCGTATTTCTTGATTGCATTCTTATCCATTATAAAACCTTTACTTCAATTCGATTTGATCGTTTTCACCAAGTAAACCTTTCAGGTTGTTTCTAGCCTGTTCGACATATGCATCAATATCTTCTTCAGATTTCAGAGTTCTCATTGGGAAGATTGACTGACGGAAAACCGGCTTCACCTTAACTGTTTTTATCGGCTTCTCACCATTAGCAGGGACAGGTTTGACAACCACTGGGCGAGACAGATCTTCGATACGTTTAATAGCATCGTCTTTCTTATCCCATAAACGTTGAACCATACCATCAAGCAAGGCAAGAGACTTCGTTTCAGCAACCTCTGAACGTTTTTGGTTATAATCATTGATTGCATCATTTACAACATTAATAACCGAAGGTTTATCTGATTTATGGCCTTTGATGTCTGCAACACATTGATCGATGATATTTCCAATTTCTTCTCTCTTACTTTCGAGCATTTTCTCTTGAACATCTTCAACAGTTTGAAGCAGACCATTAAGCTCTGGAATACGAGAATAATCAAAAGCTTTTCCCCTTTGGACCATCGTAATCAAACGAATGTTGTTAAGTGCATTATTAGCCTCTTCTTTTCCGTTTAAATAATCTTTATCCGGACGCCATGCTTTTTCCTGCTCAACTGCTTTATCATAGAGAGTAACTTGGTTGTTGAAGAAACTTTCGACGTTCTGAAGATTATCCTTCAAGTCGAAAAGTTCATCTTCTTTTTTTATTACCATGTCTATTAGAGCAGTATTATCGCCCTTTTGTGAAAGAACTTCTTTAGATAAAGCAACAGCGTCTTTTAGGAGCTGGTAATCCGGGTATCTATCAGTGGTATCATATCTCTGAAGCAGACCATTGAAGTGGTTCAATTCCTCCTCGAACTTTTCTACAATATGTGCAACCAAACCATCTTCGTCTTCCGGAACATCCATCTCATCGAAGTAGTCTCTGAGGAATTCTCTTACCTCACGCGTTTTTTGCAGAGAGACGATTTGCCGCTTGGAAATAGCGGTCTTCCCGATTTCGCTTTTTTTCCGAAGCATATCGGGCAGCTTAGAGTTGTTTGGTTGAATCGTTTCTCCACCATATTTAATTGTGACCTTCTGATCGTGAATCAGCATAGCCACAACAGCAGCAATGTCGATTTCTCTCCAACCGTAAGGCTTATTTTGGAACCGGCTTTGGACATCAGACATTGTAGTTGGGAGATGCTGGTTAAATTGAATCTCCAGATACTGATCCACTTTGACTGCAGCATCGCGATTTGGCTCAGTACCTTTCATCATCTGTTCATCGCCACAAAGAATGGCTTTGATATCTTCGTCAGAATCTGCAAACTTATTGATTTTGTCTAATTCACTATATACTTGAGAGACCAGATACTCTAACGCCTGATCCAGTTTACTTTTTGCATCTCCGCCTTTGATTTCAAAGTGTTCCCCATCCACATAAAACTGTGCGTCAACAATTGCCTGTTTCAGGTTTTCGATTGCAACTTGCTCATAATGGGTTGCTTCATCCTGCTGATTGCGAATAATATCCTGCACTGACTTCGGAAGTTCGGAAACATTTTTCTGTTTCACATACTTCCGAATCTTTTTTGCGCTCTCAAGAGACTCATAGTATGGATTGTCAGCCAACACGACAATTGCCTGTCCTGCAGAGTGAGCCATCAGATATAGTTCTGATTTATTTGGAGCGTCAGTAGCCACGGTAAGAATGCGCAAAGTCATACCATCTACGACCTGGCCAACATTCTGCTCATCAACCATTTGCGTGAACGGGAAATCATACTTTCCATAGCGATACTTCTTAGTGGTGTAAATATCCGCAAAGACCATATTCGCAATGGTTCCGACAATCTCCGCCGTTGCAACAGTTGTATTTTTGATTTCACTCTGGATTTCCTGCTCTTCGTCTGTCAGGAAGTTATAAGTGTCACCAGACCGTCCAATATAGTTCTGGCTCATTAGACGATCCAAAGATTCTCTGACCTGCTCACGCATCGTGATTTTATCAAGACGAATATCATCCGCCATAAGGATGACGATATTATCAAGATTTGCTTTAACATCATCAATATAGCGAATCATATAGAGGAGTTTCAGTACCTTAACGTCCTGAGGCTCAATTCCATTTCCCTCATCTGCTGCACGCTGACAACGCTCGATAACACGACGAATGGTGCTATCAAGGAATGTATGGACTGTATCATAGAACAGATAAAACGGTGCCAGTGCATACTCATCTTTGTCCTGGATTGCCTGAGCAACTTCCTGGAAACCAGAAAGCATTGAGCGTTCCCCGGCAGACAGGTGTTTGCCGGAATTACCGTGCTTTCTAATCTCCGTAAAGACCTTTTGCATAAGAATGAACTGATACGGTACAAACGGGAAATTCTTCGAAAATTCGGAGCCGCTAGAGTAGCCCTTGATGTCCATGATAGAATCCGTAAACGAAAACAGATTTCGAAGCACTGATTCGTTCGTGTTATATACCTTTTCGAGTTCATTAGAAGCGTCTTCGGTCTTCTTAAGAATACGTTTCTGGATAACCTCGTCTGCAGAGGAAGAAGACAGCGAAAGCCTTGTGTTGAATCTCGCCTGGATACGCGAGAACTCATTCTCACGGGCTTTAATGATTTCATCGATAGCTTCCTGGCCGGTGCAGACCACCCAAACTTTGCCATCACATTTGCTGCCGATTTCTTCAACCAACGACTGAAGGTTCAGAAGGAGATCTGTGTCTGCGCCAACATACTGACCGACTTCGTCGATCATGAAGAGGAGCCTAAAGTCATCCGGTTGGCTGTCAACATACTCTTTGATTTCAGAAACTAGCTGTGCAATAGAAGTTTCAACTGTCTCAGAGCCATTGAACCAATTTCGCGCTGCTTGTTCACTCATTCCAAGGACTTCTTGTAGCGTCTCGACAATATCGTCTTCAAAGAAAGCAAACGCATCTCTCGATTCAAGCCAGGAAGCGCCATTTTTCTCTTCAAAAACAGTTCTAAACGGTTCTGTTTTCCCTTGTTTAGAGATAAACTGTTCCAGTTTTGCAACTTTTAAATCTTCTCCGTAAAAGCCGAGATAGTCATAGAACATCTTGGCAAAAACACGAAGCACAGCCGTCTTATCTTTATTGATAGACCCCTCAATATCAATATTGAAGAGAATCGTATCTGTTTTTCCTTTTGTTGCTTTGTCAATCAACATGAAAGTTGCCGGATCATCCGAAAACTTGTTTCTAAAGCGTTCAACCGTTTTAACGCCCTGAACCTCTTTGTTCTCTAAAAGGTAAGATAGAATTTTCAGGAAGTGAGATTTACCGCTTCCAAAAAAACCAGAAATCCAAACACCGGTATCTGCAGTAGGAGTATCGAAAGAATCACCGTAGTTATTGAAAAACGTAATAAAATGCTTCTTCAATTCTTTCGTGATAACATACTCATTTAGTTCCTGAACAAGGACAGCCTCTTCATTTTCACCGACTTTAACGACACCATTGATTTTTCTGTTGATGTCGTCAACGAACATATTCTGAATTCTCATTATTCAATACTCCTTAAACTATGTTGAATGCGCGATAGTATGGATTCGGTGTTAGTTTGTCAAATAGTTTTACGTATCTTCCATCAAATGAACCGGGATACATAACAACTATCGGAACGTCCGAAAAATGTGGTTGCATTGCATCAAGAAGAGAATGCACTCGAATAAATGGAAATACTTCCCCTACTCCGGTAAGCATTATCACATCGCCCAACTGATGCGGTTCGTACTGCATATGGTCGATATAAGTGGTGTTATTAGCCATCTTTTTGAGCTGGTTAAGAATGAATTCTTTTCCCTTTTTCTCTTCCTGCTGAGGAATACGATCTGTGATTCTCTTTTCATCACAGATTTCAAGAAATACATGATAAAGATTATATTCTTTCAAGTTGCAACATAGGGTCTTATCATTCGTCAGCTGCTCTACGAAATGGCGAACCGCCATTTCGTCTTTTGGGTCATAGCAAAACAGACGTATGTTAACTTCGTTGCTCAGGCCTTTCCCAAGAAGGAATTCTTCCGTTTGGACCAACGTTCTTAACTTGTCCAAACGTTCATTTAAATCGCCCATTTTTCTCCTCCTTAATAAAGACAGTTAAAAGCCTGTAAAGCTTTAGCATTATCTGTTGCTCTAATGTAGTTTTCCAGAATCGGCTCAATCAAAACTGGATTCAGTTTCTCTGAACGATAATCATCCAAGTAGTCGTTCTCAACCAGAACACTTGTCAAAACGGACTTGATTTTCTTTATTGTCGAGTCAGTCCAGGAAGCAACTTTGTCATCCTGGTCCTGAAGTCGCATGAAGAAAGAATTCAAGTCCGCTTTTGAAAAGGACATATCCAATGTCCTGTACTTTTCCCCTATAACGGTAATCATGAAATCCCAAACCAAGCGGTTGTCCTTCATCATAGCGAACAAACAAATCTGCTTTGCAACATCAAAAGGCTGCATCGCTACGGCTCGTATCATCGAGTCGTCTTCCAGTTGCTTCAACCGTCGAACACATACACGTGCCAGATTCTTTACCATTCGCTCAGTGGGAAATTGAAATAGATTGTCATTTACTATTTCTTCCACAACTTCAGACTCAGGCAAGCCTTCATCTAACAGTTTGGCTGCTATTCTCATTTCATGAAAAAGAAATTGTTCTCTTGTCAAGCTCCCATTGTAGGGTGAAGATTGATTCATATTAACCTCTGTCAAACATAATATTTGCAAAACACTTGTATGATATCTAATACATATGATTATAGCATAAGAACTAGATAATATTGCATCTTTCTGGCATAACGCACAGGAAAGTACGAATAATGAGACAAGAGTCACAACTGATTAGATCGTTCAGAACGACGCTATTGTTTCAACAATTCAGTTATTCTATTATGGTTTTGCAGAGCTTTATGTCTCCATTTTAATTGGGTTCCACATCACAGTGAGTCCCAGAAAGGAGGAGACGAAATGAGAGTTTTTCTCGCCAAAGCTCTGCCTCGTGCAAAGACTGCGGTTGCTATTGCAACTGTTGTTGTCGACGCATGGGACAAGGTTATGTCCGCTATCACGGACTAACCTAACTCGAGGCGCATAATTTATCGATTATGCGCCTTTTTTGTTGAAAGCAAATGTTTGTTATTGGTGAGTTAGGAGCCCAAAATGTCGAATAACGAGTTAACTTCTTTTAAAGAAATGATGACATCGTATGTTTCCCTTTTCTTAGAAAAAGTAAGAACCAGCAGAGACATGATGATCTCTTTTCAGTTTGACAAAGATGCAAATCCCTTCAATAATTTTGCTCATCATGATTTTCAACTGTTTTTCCCGCAGAATAAGGAGTTATTTGCTCAGCGCTATTCATTCGATTCACTTGAGCAATTAATAAGAAAATACTTAGTCCTTTCTCCATTTTTAGACTCACTGAACAGCCATGATGTAAAATGCAAAAACGCTACACAATTCGAATTTTACGAATTTGCAGGTATTACTAATTCAAGAAATGAAGAAACCAACTTCATAGAATTGACAATCGATGATAGCAGCCACAAATATGGCATCCGTTTTTCACCATATACTAGTCGAATAAGAAGCGACACACTTGACAGTTTAGGAATAGATTGCGTGCTTGCTATTGATTGGAGAAGCACTTATTCAAAAATCGAGAAACACGAGCATCTTTCGTTTTATAGAGATCTTTGCAACAATATAACAATCAAAGATTTCTTCGCATTATTTCTATCCATTGAAGAGTTTGAAATATACTTAACAATGGTCCAGGAAGCTGTTAACGAGGCAACTGAAATCATGGGTTTCCAGACTATTGAAGCTTACACAAATAGATATAAGCACAACTTACGAAAACAAGTCGTAAATGAACTAAATAGTTTTAGCTTTAATAAAAGAAATTATCAGCCACTTAAACCAGAAGATGAGCCCATCTCACAATCCCCGTTTACTATTGAAGAAATTGAATACTTACAGTCAAATTTTAATAATAACCATCTCTACTATGCCTTGATTGGGACAGAAGATTTTGCGAAATGTTTTTTAACTTCTGAGTATTTGTATCATATTATTTGTGACAACTACTCCTTCGATTTCACTCCTGTCGTAACGGGATATCTAAAATCTATAGAATTACTTCTTTATTTCTTTATTTCTTAATGAAGCAAACCCTAAACTTTTCAGATTCCACACTTTTTATAACCGCAAACAGCATCCCTAAAGGCACGCCTGATTATGATATTAAAACCAGAAAAAGGAAAGGGAAAACATATAGATTAATTAGATTCGAGGAAAAATACGAAACGTGTTTTAATACCACTATTGGATCGCTTACTTATTTTTTGTTTGATAATATAGATGCATGGCCAAATTTATCAACGGAAAGTAGAAACTATATAAAATACCTTCTTGCACGTTATGGACAGGAATGCAGGAACGAACACTTTCATTTAGACATTATCAATGATCTTTCCGAAGTCAAATCTATTAGATCGAATACCATTTTTCTCTTTTTCTTAATCTTAAGTAGTTATCAGTTTAAAGATATACCTTATATAGAGGATTTATATGGGTCCTCTTTTATCTCTTTTGAAAAACTCTATGATAAATTTCACCGAATCTATCAAAAAAGAAATCGTTTTATCATTGAATTTGAAGACAAGACTATCAATTGTCTTAGATGTGTCATCCAACCTCTTTTACAATATGACGAATATGGTTCAACCAAAGATTTAGGCATTCATTTTCATATCGTCGATAGTTTTTCTGATATTCAAAGTTCAGATGAAGCTGGTATAGAAACATGCGAAAAAAACATATTGGTTATCAATAAAAAACAACATGCCAAAACACGTATGGATTGCACAAAAGGATGGTTCAAAAGGAAAAGAAATAATTTGGGATGCGAATCCTTGGATTTAAATAATTGTAGCCATGCTCCCGGCTGTTTTTATTGTCCCAGCGAGGACTTCTAAGTCGTACTTACGGACGAACTCACCCAGTTCAGTGTTTATGCTATAATGCTAAAGGAAACTTTTCGTTTGGAGCAAACGCAAGAAGGTGCATGACATGACTATCAGAGAAAAACTTTCCGTTGGGAATAAACAGTATCTTGAGACTTCGGATGCGGCGTTGCGTTTAGATACAGCAGAGAACGGGCAGCATCCGTATGCTATTGTTGTCTGCTGTTCGGATTCCCGCGTCATTCCGGAGCAGATCTTCAGTGCAGACATCGGAGACCTGTTTGTGATCCGCGTCGCGGGAAATGTGCTGGATCAGCATCAGCTGGGAAGCATCGAATATGCAGCAGGGCACCTGCACTGCCAGCACATCATCGTGCTGGGACACACCGGTTGCGGTGCAGTCACAGCTGCGCTACATGGCGGCGGAGACGGGTTCATCAAATACATCACCGACGACATTCTGGAAGCCATTGGTTCCGAGCGTGACCCGGACAAGGCATGCTGCCTGAACGTGGAGCATGCAGTCGAACGCTTGCAGAGAGAATTCGCTTCGCATCCGGAAGTTGGAGAAGCCGTGATCGAAGGTGCCGTCTATGACATCAAAACCGGCGTTGTTCGGTGGTTATGAAGAAATTGAATAAAGAGGCAGCCGGGAGCAGTGCTCCCGGCTGTTCTGTTATTTGAGGTACTCCGTGAGGTCGATGGTGCGGACCGGGTGTTCCAGGTCGATGTCCTGGGGCAGTTCCAGCATAGAGTGGTAGACGTTCGTGTAGTTGTTCTTGAAGATGATGGGCGGG
>Ga0256407_10004225_pt1 | contig 24291 bp, 12 predicted proteins | sample RumenRJG_04DNA_FD_193489 | JGI IMG/M metagenome (GOLD analysis project Ga0256407, IMG submission 193489) | Bovine rumen microbial communities from Lethbridge, Alberta, Canada - RJG_04 | ecosystem: Host-associated > Mammals > Digestive system > Stomach > Rumen | place: Canada: Alberta... | reverse complement strand
GAAAAAGTTGTCCGTTTTGGAAAACCCGAACCGGGTGCAAAGTTACAAAAATAATCCTAAACGAACAACTATTTAAATCTTAAATTTTGTAAAATAGCCCATAATTCATATCCCCGTACCAAATCCGACCATGAAAAGACCAAAGCTCATCACTTAAGCTCAAAGCTATTGAGCCCCGTTTCGTTTTATCATAAATATGATTATCAAACTTTTGATAATTATAATTTGGATAATTCAAAAATAATGTGTATCTTTGCGGCAGAAATAATAAAACTATGGTTATATGAATAATCCGTTTGTTACAAAAGGCTATGTAGGTCCAGATTATTTCTGCGACCGAGTGAAAGAGACAGAGAACCTGGTGAAGCTGCTCACCAATGATAATAACATGGCTCTTATTTCACCACGAAGACTTGGGAAGACAGATCTGATACGTCATTGCTTTAACCAGCCCAGAATAAAGAATCATTACTATACTTTCATAATCGACATATATGCTACAAACTCATTGTCGGATTTCGTTGAGGTCTTTGGGAGGGTCATTCTTGACGAACTGAAGCCACGTGGAAGAAAGGTTTGGGAAGGATTCTTCAATGCAATTAAATCTATCCAGCAGCAGATATCATTTGATATTAATGGAAATCCTGTTTGGGGATTGGGATTGGGAGCTGCGGCAAACCCGTCTACAACACTCGATGAGATTTTTAATTATCTGAAAACGGCTGGCAAACCTTGTATGGTTGCCATCGATGAGTTTCAGAAGATATTAGACTACCCCAATGGTCAGAATATTGAGGCTGCTCTTAGGACTCATATTCAAAAATGTCCTAATGCTACATTTCTTTTCTGTGGTTCAAAACGACATTTAATGACAGAGATATTCCTTTCCCCTTCACGTCCTTTCTATCAGTCTGTAATTACAATGGGACTGGATCCTATCTCGGAAGATAAATATGCAGAGTTTGCAAAACGTCAATTCGAGAAAAACGGGAAGTCGCTTCATGAAGAGGTAGTGCCACAGGTATATAATCGTTTCTATGGTGTGACAGCATATCTGCAGAGGATTATGAATGTGTTGTATCTGAATACAGATAAAGGAGAAGTATGTACACCGGATATGATAGAAGATGCCATTGACTTTATCATAGACCTCAATTCGGAGCATTATGAAACACTGTTTGGTCAGATGTCTGAGAAACAGCGTCAGGTGTTCTTGGCAATTGCTATTGAGAAAAGAGCCAGAAACATTTCCAGTAGCGAGTTCGTGCGCAAATATCATTTAGCATCACCAAGTTCTGTTGTCTCTGCAATTAGAGGATTGCTTGATAAGGACTTCATCACGCAAGATAATAATGAATATTATGTCTATGACTATTTCTTCCCTATCTGGCTTGAGAAAAGAGGATATATTGCATAGTGTGCTCTCCGTCAGTCTCGGGAGAGCTTCTCTATTTTGCGTATACGCGTAAAGCGTTTTGCGTATGCCCGTAAAGCGTTTTGCGCCAAGGCGTAAGGTTGTTAGGTAGGCACCTGGTCCCCTCTTAGATAAGGCTTTGCACCTGTTCACGACATTCCTATACCCTGTAAAGTACTATCTGGACGAGTCGAAGATGCCATCGGAACAACCGCTAGATGACGTCGGAACGACCCCAAGGTGCCTACCCTTCCAACAAAACATCCATGATTGGCTAAAGGAAACGACCTGAAAAGGGCTTAAAACACGTCGTACAACCACGAAAATCGCCCTCAGTAGCACCATCAGTAGCACCATAGTAGCACCTTTTTATGCATCCTGCACGGAGCAAACGACTGAATACAAGTAAGTTACATGCCTCAGTAGCACGAGTAGCACGATATTTTTGTTTACTCGGTAGATATACGATCTGCCCTGGAGATTCTACGTCCCATCTCTCTGGCATCCGTTTTTACACGAGCAGATGTAAAGTCAGGGGTATTAAAGGAATACAACGAACGGCGATAATATGTTTTTGGATCCTTTTGTGGGAGAAGGAAAGGTTTGGTGGCCTTTCCATCTTCGTCAAACGAAGACAAATATACACGTGTGTACAATCCATCATCTCTACGACTTGTAAAAAGGAACCAGCGGCTATTGCGGGTCCAGTTATGAAGACTCTCCGACTTCTGGCTGTTTACCTCTGCCATCGGACGAGTCTCGCCAGTTTGCAAATCCAAGAGCCAGAGGTCTGCCTCAGCATGCCATACAGAGAAATAGCCATAATCCAACTGAGTGTACATCAGATAACGTCCGTCGTAAGAAGGACGTGGCCAGGTGACACTTTTACCTGTTGTCTCAGCATTAATAAGCGTATCTACTTTTGTTCCTATCTTTCCTGTCATCTCATCAAACGAGACACGACAAAGGCTGTATTTCTCCTTCTCAAAGTCATCTGGATACTTACGGCTGAGGGCAGTTGTAAAATATAACCATTTGCCGTCTGGTGAGAAAGCGGGAGTATTCTCCGACCATCTCTCCTTCATGACAAGAGTGTCTTTAATAACAGTATGAGTCTCTGTATCGTAAACAAACACATCTGACGAAGTGTCGAACACCTCGATACGCTTGTTTCTGGCCATATGGAACATCTGGGCTGTTTTATTTGTAGAGAAGGCACAGTAACGGCCTCCCGGATGCCAATAAGGATACACCATCGAGCCACCAAGACTGTCGTTCCTTGCCTTAAGAACCTCAGTGCAGTTTCCACGATGAATAACCGTAGCACCATGCTCTCCCCTGACATGAAAAACATATTGCTCCGGATTAGTACGGTTCTGAGTATGGCAATTCAGACATTGTCCCGGAACTTGACTAATCTCTATCATTCCTGTTTCCTCGAAATCAGATAGACATCGCTGATAGAGTCCCATATGTCCGTATATGGTATAGCCGGGGGCAATGCGACGATATGTTATTCCCCACTCTCCTATAGGATTATTACTGACATCAATTACAAAATCCTTGTATTTTAGCCACTGCCCGTCTTTACGTGCACATACCGTCAACACCAACTGGCTCCCCTGATTGTCTTTCAGCAGCTGGTGCCATTCGTCAATATCAAAGTCAGCATATCTGCCATTGAAATGCATCGAGCCGGACTTTTTGCCCTTTACCTCTACATCTATGTCCGTAAATGCATCATCAACCATTGAGAAGTTCAACGGTGCAATATCCACAGGGATGGTGACACCGACATAATCAGGATAAATCTCTGGTAAATGGGCTACATCCTGAACATTATCGGGGCGGGAACTACAGGATGACATAAACCAAACTGCAAGCATCGCCATAAATATAACTCTAATATTTCTTGCCATCATAACAATTTGCTATAAGAAAAACATATCGACAGTCTCACTATATATCTTCTGCAAGGGACCATATAACGGATTTTCCTTTATCTTCTCCGGATGCATAGCATAATCCTTCATCCGAGTTGCCCAATTACGATAAAATAGAGTCTGCTGAAGAATTGATATATACTTAAGCGCCACATCGTACTCACCGATAATAAGGTTGGTCTCTACCAGTCTCGACATCTCTCTTGCGCTCTTATTATAATTAGAGGTGCACTCCATTACTTCAAAGGCGGCTCGTTGTGACATGTTGGTAAATCCCATGTGCAGATAGTGATCGCTCATCATCATAGCTGCTACCCCACTGGTGAGAACTCTGTTTGGATGCTGAAGGCTTAATTTCAACTCATCATCCGAACATCGTTTTGTGTAATACTTCGCCAAAAGCACAACATTTCTGCATGCTTGTGACTTTGGTTCTTCCTTGTAAGACATGTCAACAATCTTCTCCCAATTTCTCAGGCGCAGAAGATAGTCGTATTTCATCTCTTCATCTGTACCATATTTATTGCGCTGAACCATCACATAGTCAACACCTTTTGCTAATTCTTCCAAAGAATAGGGCACAAACTTTGAGGATACTATAACACTAGAAGCAAGCAATAATATCATTGCCGTCGACTCTAACACGGTTCTCATCCTAGAACCTTTGTCTCTAAGCCAGCGCAGATGATAAAACGCAAGAAGAATGACCGCAGGCCCTATCAGCCAGTAGCCCACAGGTATCATCACTAAGGAACATATCAGATTCATGAACCGCTTTTCTGGCAGGGCAAGCATTAATGCCAAAGCAAGAAACACTGCCACCTGAAGAGTTGTCGCAACATCCATATTGCAAGCAAGATACCACAAAAAAACAGAGGGCAAGAAAGATAGCACCAAAAGTACTGTTTGGTTGAATGCGGGCAATGCACGCTTTATCAATATCCATGAAAGCCACATTATAGAAGTAAAAAGCAAGGCATAAATCGCAGCTCCAAGGGTGATGAACTTAAAAAACTGGACAAGAAACTCACCACAATAACGTGCAAAGCCCCCTGGCACAGCCATACGATCAGCAAGATAATCGCCATTCCAAAGGAACATCTGGAACGCCTCACGTGCAACTACCTTTTCTGGATGCGCATAGCCCCAAAAACAGAAAACAGCAACTGCCATCAATAACAATAGCAGCTGTTGCCAGTAAGCATTTATGAACTGTCTTATCTTCATAAGAAAGAGAATTTGCTGCAAAGGTAAGAAAAATCTTTCAAATCGTGCTGAAATCTATGTTATTATTTTCTTGGTGAGAGATAGGGCGTCTCGGTCAGTCCGCCGTAACTCTTGGCAGCTCGTTGGAGAGCCTCCTCGGTCATGTACTGCTGGTAGAGGGTGCAGCGGGTGACGATGGTCTGCGGAGAGCATTGGTCGCCAGCCACTCTTACAATTGCCCACCCCTTCATCGGGTCGGCATACTCATCGCCCTTCAGTATGAGTGGTCCGCTAGAAGAGGTCCCTCTCTGCCAAAACAGGTCGCTACGGCTGAATCGCACCCGTGGCAAATCGCCCTCTATGTGTTGTTCTGCTGTGTAGAGCCACAGCCGTTCACCGCGATACATATCGCCTGGCTTGAGATTGGTTATCAGGGCAGGGGTGCCATCCACCTCTCCCAGATGCTGCTCCAACGCAGGCAGTGTTCCGTTGCTCACTGGTATGCCAGGCATCAGAAACGAGGCATCCGTCATCCGCTTCTTTTCCACATATACTACAGGCAGGCCGTTGGCTAACGAGGCAAAGTCCTGATAGGCGTTCGCCCGCTGGGTAAACCTCGGTTCGCAAAAGCGGAGCATCTTCCACAGAGCCGTAGTGTGGCGCATCTTCTGCCTCTGGATAAACTGCGGCAGGGTGTTGCTGCGCTTCTCCGACGACTCCGACGTGCGGCCAATCACCTGACCGCCTCGCTGATAGAATGTCATGCCTCCGATGCGGAGCTTTTTGGGAATCACCAGTCCCATACCTGTTTTCTTCATTTTCATTGTTCGTATCTCCTATTTATTTGTAGCCTCTAAGAGGCGTTATTCACAGTATTGTCACCCTAGCCTCGTCGTTCCTTAGTCGTTCCCTCGGAGTTCCTTCTATCGTTGTCCGGTACTCGTCCGCTATCTGCTCGCTACTTGTACGCTACTTGTTCGGTTCTGAACCGGACAAATACCGGACAAGTACCGCACATGTACCGGACAAAATCGATGGCAAATCGCTGTCTGCTCCTTGGGTACTCCTTGGCTGACTACCGCCAGTAGCCGCAAGTATCGGCTGCAAATATACGAAAAAAACGCCAAACTCGGTTGGAAACGGCATTTTTTTTGCTCTTAGGGCACTTTATTCCAAACTATTTGGGGCGCAGAAGTGTCTGACCCTTCTGCACCCAGAAACGAAAGAACTTAACCTTTACAACCCCTTAGCCTTCAGCTCAGCGGCGTCTAGAATATAGATGCCGCTGAATGCTGTTACAAGCAGTTGGTTGGTGGCGGGCAGAAAGTGGCATGCCACAACACCATTTGTAACATCAAACTCTTGCCGGGTGCCGTAAATGGCCTCGCCACGGGTCATATCGTAAAGAACCAGCAGTCTGTTACCCCTGCAAATCTGGTAAACATAATCACGATCCTTAACCAATTCGTCCCATACGCATTTAGAGCCACGCGCCTCTAACTCAAGCACTTCTGAATAGCCCACTGGCTCGAGACTAACCACGCACTCACTGCCAGGAGCCGTACAGATAAAGGCCTTGTTGGCAAAGGGCGACATAGAAAGTGCCATCAAGCTTCCGCCTGCATAGTACTTATCCGACTGGAACTTACCGTCGACCTTAATCTCGTTAGGTTTGGGGTTCTGGCGATTAAACCACTCAAGAGTAGTATAAGAATAAGGATACAGGTTGGCATAAATACGCGAGTAGTCATAATTTGTATAAAGATTCTCCAGTTGATGCTCAGACCAGCTATATCCGCTCAGGGTAATCTTATCGTTGTTGGCGCTGTCAATGTATCGCCATTCCATAATAGTGGCTCCATTGGCGGCCACCAATCTCACAATGCCAAAGCCATCGCTAGTAAACGCCACCTCGTCTGCATATATCGTTGGATACTGCGGATGGGCATCGGGCGACACCTCTATCTGAATATTCTTAACCACACTGCCGATGGCAGGATCAACCACACTTATGTAGTCCTTACGACCAGAAACATAGAGAAGTCCGTTATAAGGATTAACACAGATATGACTTGGGGCAAAAGGCATTTTTACGGTCTTGAGCAGCTTCAAATCATCGAGCGATATCTGCATAAGCAAATTGTCATCGGTACCACCATCGGCATCATATACAGCCAACCACACACTCTTCTTGTCGAGCGAAAGCGCTGAATACTTTATGCCGCTATCGGCATGAGGCAACTTGAAGCACTTCTGATAAAAAGGCACATAGATTGTATCTCTGCTCTCAATGCCATCGACAGCCGACTTCCAAGCCATCTGGATTCCGTACTCGCCTCCAGTTCCGGCTATTCCTAAAGGCAGACGCCAACAGGTACCGTCGCCTATCTTCTCAGCCTTAGTTGTTTGCTGATATAGCTCGCTGATCAAAATGTAATAGAGTAACTCTGTGGGCTTATCAAAAACCACCTCAACCGAATCCTGCTCATCTTTCGCAAGATTACCCAGAACAGCACGCATGCTTACAATGTGCGACGCCTCTACCTTGTGGCCCTGATTAACGGTCAACTCCCACTTCCTACTACTGCCAGAAACTTCAGCCTCGAAGGTTATCGCAGCATTACGGTCAGTAAAACCATTATTCTCGAGCCAACTTATCCACACATTAGCATTGCCAGTGCCCGACGATGGTTTCAGCTTAATCCAATTGGCCGATGTAGTAGCCGCCCAGGGTAAATCTGTAACCACATCAATATAACCACTTCCAACCTCATAACCAGCAGAAATAGAGGTCTTCGACAAACTGAACTGGTTAATAGGCTGGGGCTTCGGTTTTGGGGTCTCGACCTGATCGCTAGAACAACCACACAGGACTAATAATCCAGCAAAGATAGCAGAAATAAGATCTTTATTCATAACGTCGGCAAATATACTAAAAAAATGTCTTAGTCAGTTCTAAACAGCTGATTATTTTGGATTATTTAGCGCATTCGTCATGTCATCTACAATTCGTGCTGGACGTACCAAAAAGGTCTGGACTTTCTCAAGCCCAGACCCCAAAACAATGTAAAGTTCTAAAATTACCTGCCAAATGACAGATAATGGGTTTTACTTACCACTCAGACCGTCTGCAAATCCAGCATAGGTGTGCTTGCGGCAGTAGTTAGAATCCCAGAGACCTGTTGGAGTATTAGGACGCCAGCCACTACCTGCTGGTGAGTCTGTTATACACCACTGACAAATGCCCCATTGCTGATTAGCAGGAATTATCTCAAGGTAAGTCTTGATAATGAACTTATAAAGTTCAGCCATCTCCTTATGCTGAGCCTCAGTAATATTTGCAGTCGTTACATCATTTCCGTTAGCGTCAACATAACCCATGTCGAGTTCACTGACACGAACCAGCTTTCCTGTCTTGGCCATCAACTCAAACGACTTCTTAATAAGCTCCTTACGCTTATTCTGCTCTGTAGGATCTGCATAACAAGAGATATGCATCTGAGAACCAATACCATCAATCTTTGTTACACCGTCTGCCTCCCAACGCTCAATCCACTTAATCAGGCTCTGCAACTTCTTGTTGTCGTTGCCATGCCACTCGTATTCAAGGTTATAGTCGTTGACGAACAACTTGATGTCCTCAGGACCATACTCACGAGCCAAGCGAACTGCAGTACGAACGTAGTCGAGATCGCCCAGATAATCCTGCCAGAAGAAATTATTCTGCTGAATTTCTGCTATCTCTGCGTCAGATTTACCTCTCGTGGCAAGCTCCATACTCTGCAGAGCATATACACCCTCTGCATCAGGATCACCTCCAGAAATTGCCTCATTGACAACATCCCAAGCCTTCACCCTGCCTTCGCAAGTTTCCATCATACCCTTAACCCAGCGATCCATAGCCCAAGTCAAAGTATCCTTCTTTTCCTCATCAGTCAGAGGAATAGAATTCATCTTGACAACCTGACATACAGTTAATGAATAGAAATCCAGATTAACATCGGCAGTCTGAGGCTTTAAGATACAGTCATAGTTACCACCTTTAACTTCGGGGTATTTCAACATATACTTCTGACGACCAGCTTTTACAGGAATAGCAACAGTTTTATTGTCTGCATCACCACCCCAGCCATTCTGAATAGTCAACTGTACACCAGAAGCAGCCTTGTCGGCAGCCATATCAACGTAGATTACATAATCTCCCTCAGTCAGAGGATTATCACCACCAGGAACTACAAAGAACTGATTCCAATTTCCATCGGCCTCATAGTGCAAAGCACCGTTGATAATAGGAGGTTTAACACCCATAGGATAGTGAGGGAATGGGCCGTCCGCCTTGTTCTCGTAGGTATAGAAGTTAACTTCCTTTTCTACCTCTATAGCAGGACTCTCCAGTTTATAGAATTCTATTTTCTTCAAATCGAGATTTACCATTGCTGTCTGGGGCTTCAAGATTACATCATATCCAGAACCTGGGGTTGCTGTGACACCTGGGAACGAAATATCATAAACCTGATCGCCTTCTTTAGCTTTGAAGTTCACACTAATGTTCTGAGCATCACCACCCCATCCATTCTGAATAGTCAACTGTAAACCTTCAGCATCATTAGAGGCTTTCATATAAAGACGGGCAATATAATCGCCTTCAGTTAAAGTATTTCCATTACCAGCAGGGAAAATAAAGAACTGGTTCCAGTTACCATCAGCCTCATAGTGCATAGCACCGTTGATAATAGGAGGAGTAACACCCATTGCGTAATAAGGGAAGCCACCATCAGGCATATCTTCGAAACTATTAACAGAAGTCAATGTCTCTATTTTTGCATCAGGATCGATATCCAATTCCTTATCCTTCAGCAATTTGTTCAGCCACTTAACGGGCTGCTGAGCATGCCAAGCAAGGGTATGTCCATAAACATCCAGCCCTGCCTCTTCAGCAGACTGTAAGAAGGTAGAAACGCCACTAAAGTCCATTTCGCCACTTTCTGCATTGACACAGGAAGCCATCTTCATGGCGTTGCCAGCCACAATCTCGTCGAAATTGTGCGAAGCAAGGCGGAACAATGAGGCTTTCTGATTGAACTCACTTTCACCGATTCCTGCACCGAGTTTGAAGTTTGGATTTGCTGTACGGTTCAGGTTTTCCTTCAGTGGAGCATAGTCATTGAGATACTCATAACCTGCGATCGAAGCGGGCTTCTCACCAGGATTGGTGTTCCAATCGTCGTAGTCTGCACAGCCCACCAACATTAGTGGACTGAGCAGTGCAGGAATAAAATATTTACTGATTTTCATAATTGTAATCTTTTTCGTTAGTTACCAGACGAAATTATTTCCAAGACTCGAGTTTAACGCCACGGCTCATCATTGACATAACGTAATCGCAGTCAACCATCCATGTCTTCTCGTGATCAGCGTCACCAGGATTGGTAACGATAGAGACTGTGTACTTCAGCTTCAGACAGTCAGCCATACGGTTGTAATCGCTGAAGTCCTGAATACCACGGGATGTGAACGAACCAGTACCAATGGCCTTGCCGTCCTGAAGAACCTGACAGCTACCTTCTTCAGCGAACGTAAGCGTTAATGTTACATCCTTAGTGACATTAATAAAACTACCATCTTTCCACTCCTGAACAGGGTAAGAATAAGTCACTTGAGAAGAATTCAGAGCGACACAAGAAATGTTGTCAAGAGCGTCCTCATTCTTGTGTGTGATGGTCGTACCACCCTGAACTTTGGTTGTACCAGTCTTGCAATACAGACCTGAATACTGGTTGATGAACTTCACGCAAAGCAGCTGAGTTGATTTTTCCTTGATGATAGAGTCACCTGTCAGCGATGCTGTAAGCTCTATAGGCAGTACATAGTGTGTTGTAGCAGCCTTGGAGTCATTGAAGAAAGCATCCGTCAACTTAACGACTGTTCCACCAATAATCTTACCAGCTGGAATTGTCAGCGTATTTGGGTCCTCAAGGGTATAATAGGATGAAGGAAGCACCTCCATACCAGAACCATCCTCAAGGAGATCCGGTTTAATCTGATAACTAATCCTACAGTCCTTATGGTTATTGTATCCGCCACCCCATGTAGCATTTAGTCTGAACTGATGCAGATTATCGTCTGTATTATCAGAATTATCGTCATTACCAAGGATAATGGGTTGGATAGGTGCCTGCATAGCGAAATAGACAGAGGTCTTTCCGTTATTACCACCTTGATCAATGGTATCGCGAAGGTTATCCTCCCAGTCACCATTAGAACAAGCTGTCAGCAGAAAACCTGCCAGCAACATGCCACATGTATATAAAATATTCTTATTCATAATTTTTTTAGAATTTAACATTGTTGTTTTACCATCCTGCATTCTGTATGAGTGAGGGGAAATTAAGAATCTGGTCATAAGGTACGGGACCATAGTAACCATTATCCTTGAAGTTGCGAGTTTCTACAGAGATTGGGGTGTACTGCTTTACGCCATTAACCGTCTTAATGCTTACGCCATTAGCCTCCTGATTGAGACTGGCCTTCCAACGACGGAGATCCCAGAAGCGCCATCCCTCGAAACAGAGCTCAATACGACGCTCGTTACGAATCAGCTCACGCATGGCATCCTTTCCTGCAGCAGCACATTCGTCGAGATAGTCGGTATCTGTAATACCAGCACGCTCACGAAGAGCCTTGATAACATCGTATGCAGTATAGCCAGTTCCACCCTTCGGACCGTAAGCCTCGTTGGCAGCCTCAGCATAGTCGAGATAAAGTTCTGTATAGCGGATACGTGCTACATAGTGCAACTGACTGCTGGGATTATTCGGATTCAAGTTAACGTCCTGACGGAGCAACTTCTTCAAATAGTAACCCGTACGGGTTGACTTCGACACATCCTTGTTCAGACCGTCGAGGTTCTCCGTATTGTCTGCCTGGGTATTAATCACCTTCTTATCAGAACTTGCAGTCATACCATTGTACAGGACGTACTTGGCAAGACGTGGGTCACGACCTGCATAAGGATCCTGGGCATTGTATCCGCTTTTTGCATTAGCAATGGGATAACCATTTGCCATTGGGAATGCATCGACAAAGTTCTGGGTCGGGTTAATACGACCATTACCATAGACAGAGGGAGGATAGTTGTCAGACTCCAAGGAGCGTGACTCACTCTTCTCTGTACGCCAAAGCACTTCTTTGGGGCACTCTGCAGCAGAATAATTTTTCATGTTATCATCAGCATACCACTCCAAACCGTTCATATCAATACCCGAGATACCACCATTGAGGTCCAACACAGCCTTGGCATACTGGGCAGCCTGCTCATAGGTAACACCGCTTGCAGAAGCGAAAGCAGGAGATGCTGCCATCAGCGTAGCCTGAGCGAGAATGGCACGGGCAATACGTCCACTGAGACGGCCTGCGAAGTTGGTACCAAGTACACGGTTGTAAGTAGCTTTGGTTACAGTATAAGACTTACCAAAGCAGTTTACCACCTCCGTTTCATTTTCTGTATCCTTATAATCTACAGGGAGCACACGTACAGCTTCCTCTGCGTCAGATATCAGCTGCTTCATACAGTCGGCAAACGTTGCACGCACCTCAAGTGAGCTATGGTCTGAATCAATAGTTGTAGGCTCAAGAATCAGGGGGACACCAAGCAGTGTATTATCCTTGTCAAAGCCACCGTGAGCACGGAGAAGATAGTACCAAAAGATGGCACGGAGACCTTTGGCCTCACCAATGTAACGCTGGTGGTACATGTCACGAATGGTCTCGTCGCTGTTCCAGTTTACCTTGTCAGCATTTGCCAGGAAAAGGTTAATGTACTGAATGGCAGCACGACAGTTGCGCCAAGTCTCTACAGGATTATTGTTTGAAGTCCAGTTGTCAACCGCTGTCATCTTACGATAGCTGTTGGTAGCATCGTTGGATACAGCATCGTCCGTAGCAACTTCAGTAAACGGATATGAACCGTTTGGCAGACGGGTATAGGCATTTCCCAGTACGCCGTCAGCATAGTCTGGGTGCTCATACATATACTCGAAGCCCAAGTGGTTTTCGATAGCAGGCTCCATGAGGTCATCACAGCTTGTAAAGCCCATGACAAGTGTCAATCCAAGCACTACTGCTCCCACCTTGTTTTTAGAAATTATGTTATTCATAACTTTTATCATTTGTCTTAATCTTGTTTCTATGATTAGAATTGAACCTTAGCACCAAGGGTAAAGCTACGCGTCTGAGGAGCAGAACCTACGTTACGCAGCATCTGCTCGCGCTCACCGGCAATGGTGAGAAGGCTGCTACCATTTACATAGACCTGAAGACCCTTTACGATGCTATTAGCACCGAAGATATTCTTGTCAAAGTCGTAGGTAAGCTGTACACGCTGCAAATCAACACGGTCTGTAGAGTACATCCAGTAGTCAGATGCACGGAAGTTATTGTCACCACCCTGGGTTGTCAGACGTGGATAGCTGATAGACTCACCATTGGCAAACTTTTCAGCAGTCCAAGCACCGAGTACCACATCGCTGTACTTACGCTCACCATATACCCAGTTGTAAGTATCGTTCTTGAGAGCTTTACCTCCAAACTGACTAGTCAGCATGGCAAAGAGGGTGAAGTTCTTGTACTTGAGAGTCAGGTTAAGACCACCTGTGAACTTAGCGCTCCAACGGCCCAGTTCAACCTCATCCTTAGAGTCGATAGTGCCGTCACCATTCTGGTCAACATATTTCAGGTCACCAGGCTTCACGTCTCCAAATGAGCTCTTAGCCTCTGCGTTGTCAATCTCAACCTGGCTATTGTAATAACCAAGGCACTGTAGTCCCCAGAGACCATCCGTATATTTGCCTTCGCGACGCAGGTAGTCATACTCTACATTCTCAGCAACCTGCAGGTTCTTTGAAGTAGTAGTCTGTCCGAACAGCTGTGCACCGAAGTCAACATCTCCAAACTTTTCGTTGTACATCACCGAGAAGTCCAAACCCTGACGGCGGTTCTTGCCATAGTTAATGTATGGGATGAACGTAGATACGGGCCAGTAGGTATGCATATAACTTGGATAAATGTAGTCAGGCTGAGCAAGCAGACCGTCTGTTGTGGTGTTGAAGTAGTTGACAGCAAACTTAACCTTGTTGTCAAACATAGCGCCATTGAGACCTACGGTAAACTCCTTACGCTTTACGAAGCCGAGATCCTCGTTACCACCACGCTGTGAGTCAGAAGTCTGGATACTGTTGTTAGCATCCGACCATCCCCACCATGTACCAGTAGCGGTAAAGATATTCTTATACATATAGAATTCTTCAATGTCAAGATCCTGATTCAAGACTGTATAACCGGCTGTAAGACGGAGGTCGTTCAGCCAATTAATGTCCTTCATGAACTCCTCACCAGTAAGGCGCCATCCCAAAGTAATAGAGGGTGAGAAAGCCTCACGATGACCTTTTGCGAATTTTGCAGAATGAATCACATTACCAGCCAAGTCAGCATAGTACTTGTGACCATAGTTGTAAGAAACCTGGAGGCCCAAGTTTGCATTACTTACCTTATGATACTCACCGCTGATGGTCTGCTGATAACCGTTGGCAACCAGAGTAGCGTGCAGATTATGGGCATCGAAAGTGTTCACATAGTCGAACTGGCCGTTCCATGCGATGGTCTGTTTCTCTGCTGAGTTGCTTGCGTTGAGCGTACCTGTGTGCTTGTATTCTGACATCACATCAAGCGTACCCACAACATCCTTACCATCATACTGCGACCAATTAACCCTGAATGAGTCGTATGAGTCATTAATGGCTGTAGAGTATGATGTTGAATAGTCAACGGCAAACATAGTCTTGAAAGTCAGACCCTTGAGAATAGAGGCCAAGTCGAACTTCGCACCCATGTCAAACTGCATCTGACGGCTTGTCCATGTGTTGTAGCCTGCACCATACATATCGGCTAAGGCATTGGTGCGGTCATCCTGGGTAGCTCCAAGGAAATAACGGCCGGCAGGCAGACCTGCAGGATCTACGATGATATTCTTGGTGTTGTTAATCAGAGCCAAAGAATTTGCATCGTCGGAATCAATATAAGAAACCGGAACAAACGGAGCTACACGAATAGGACGGAGGGTTGACGCAGCACCCCAGAAATCAGAGTTTGAATTACGCTGATTATAATAGGTTGCATTAGCATTTACCCAACCAGTAGCCCAGTCAGCAAGTCTGAGGTCAATGTTACCGCGAATGTTCAGACGATCGGTAAAGTTGTCTTTACCCTCACCGAAGTTGATGAAGTCACCAACACGGTAATAGCTGATGTTGGTATAGAACTGAGCGAACTTACCACCTCCCTCAAACTCAGCGGTAACATCCCAACGTGACTTCGTTTTCTTCACGTAGTCAGAGGTATAGAACTGCTGATTCGGATAACGGTAGGGATTGGCACCAAGAGCCGTGTTATAGATATCCTCTTCAGTATATTTGGTAGCCAAGCCATCGTTCGTCAACGCCTGGTTATACAGCGTCATATACTGGGCACCATCAATATACTTGGGGAAAGACTTGGCTGCATCCAGCTGATAGTCGGCACGTGCCGTAATTTTCAGCGGCGCAATCTTACCACGTTTGGTCGTAATCAGAATAACACCCTTGGCAGCACGGCTACCATAGAGAACGACAGCAGAAGCACCTTTCATGAAAGTGATATCCTCAATTTCTGTGGGCAGAACGTTGTTTGCATCACGGGGAACACCGTCGACCATTACGAGTGCCTCACCCTGATTCCACAGCTGACCATTATATCCAGCTACCAGAGCCTGCATGTTGTCAAGGCTGTAGGTGTTATAGTTCTTCTCTAACAGTTCCTTCACATTAACGCTGCTGACAGGCACGATGACATCACGGACATCCGACTGACGGAAAGCCACGTTAATGGTATCTGTCTCTGCAGCCTCCTGCGCCATCACACCTTGTGGACACAAAGCGAAAAGTGATAGCGAAAGAATACCTACATATTTTGAAACTATTTTGTTCATAAGTTCTTTATTTATTATATTTTTACACTATTACCATCCCGGGTTCTGGAACATTTCCGGATAGATACTGGTGTCCTTCTTCTTCAAGGGCAGCCACCAATGCTTCTCTGTGAAGTTACGTGTGAGAATGGTCTTCTCCGTGAATCCTGACACCTCTGTATCCTTAGGATTCTTCGGGTCAAATTTTCCGGCACGGACAAACTCCTGCGAAGTCTTGATATTGTAAGGATACTTGTCAAGAAGCAGCCAGCGACGGAGATCATTGAAACGATGTCCCTCAAAAGCAAGCTCAACTGCACGCTCGCGGCGAACTTCGTCCATGAACTTGTGGTTGTCGCCTGTAAACTTGGCGGCAACATCTGCTACGCCGGCACGCTCACGAATCTTGTTGACAGCTTGAACAGCAGTGAGAGGACAGTTAGAAGCCTTGTAGCTGGCACCGCCTGCGGCAGCAGCAGCCTCAGCATACATCAGATAGCAGTCTGCAAGACGCAGATAAGGACAGTCAATATACAGCTTCATATAAGTACTACCCATGTCGTAGTTGTTGGCTAGCATGGGGATGAACTTATAGAGGTAGTAACCCGTACGGCTTTCCTTGGTGTCATCGCGATAGGTTCCACCCGTATAGAGGTTAGCATAACGGTTATCCTCCGGCTCAATAGTTCCTTCTACAACCTGTACTCCATCATAGACAATATCATGATAGAAACGTGGGTCGCGGTCCTTCCAAGGATGGGTCGGGTCGAAACCAGAGTCAGCATCATTAAGTGGCAAACCATTAGCCATACCGTAATAGTTCACATAGTTGGCAGTTGGCATCGAGAATGACTGGCCACCAGTAAGAATATAGCCACCGAACTCAGTGAACACACCATAGTGGGAGTTCTGCCAAGCATCTGCAGCAATGGCGCGAAGAATAGACTCCGTAGATCCTGGAGGCAACATGTTCTTGTTCCAAGTATAGAAGAGGTCAGAATAATTCTCGAAGTCAACCAGCTTATACTGTGTGCGACCACCTTCAACCAGGGCGAGCAGTTCACCGAGGGCATCAGCAGCTTTCTTGGCATATTCTGCGTCATACTCATAGGTACTGGCCTTGGAGTTGAGCACATTCATTCTCTCATCGATATTCTTCATCAGCGGAGAAGCAGCCCAGAGATAGTTCTTACCCAGATAGGCAAGGGCAGTAATCTTATTGATACGGAAACCGTTCTTACCGAGGGTATTGCTACCTACAGATGACTTATCCCAGTCGACAGGCAGCAAATCAGCAGCCTCACGGAAATCCTTGGCAGCCTTATCGGCACATTCCTTGTAGGTTTCACGAGGCAGAGTCATCGCCTGATCAGGAGCAACAGGTGCATCCAGATAGGGAAGGCCTCCGAAATACTGCATCAGCATAAAGTGGAACCATCCACGGAAGAAGAGGAGCTGTCCTTTTACTGTGTTCTTCTCTTCCTGAGTAGCAGCCGTCATGAGATCCATGTTCTCAAGACCCACGTTACACTTACGGATGCCATACCAGGCAGCTGGCCAAAGTCCACGTGAGAAACGATCATCAGGATTGAATGTCTCACTCGGCTCCATAAAGCCAGAGCCCCAACCATCAAATGCTCTCTGCCAGCCCCAGAAGTCACCCTGGTCGACCTTATAGCTCATGTGATAGTTGATACCTACGGCCATGATATCGTCCTCACCCCAGTTCCATGAAGTGGTCCAATATCCACGAGTGAAGTCAGGCATACAGAGATAGAGCTCTTCCGTAAAACCTTGGAAGTTCTTGAAGTTCTTGAAGGCGTCCTCTGCAGATATATCTGACTCCGGTGCCTTGTCAAGATAGTCCGTACAGCTGGTAGCCATCGTCAGGGACAGACCCAGGACAAATGTTACTGCAACAGACTTATATATTGAAAATAATCTTTTCATACTATATATTAATAATGTATTATATTACATGTTTACAACTCGAACTTGATACCGAAGTTGATACGCTTCATGGTCGGGTAAGCACCCTGTGAAGCGAGACCTGTTCCAGCAAAGTTGCTTTCACGGTCGTCAGGCATGTCGGTCCAGAGGAAGAGGTTGTTGCCATTGACATAGACTTTAAGCATGCTAAGACCGATTTTGCGGATCCAGCCGTCATTCCATGTATAGGCAAGTTCAAGGTTCTTCAGACGGCAGAATGAACCGTCGAAGAGGAATCGAGTACCTTCATAATAGCTTGGAGTGGAGCTATAGCGTAGTGAAGGGATGCCAGAATGTGTCTCAGGAGACCAGAAGGCACCCTCATCATATACCGTATGAAGATAAGGCTTTGGCAGTGAGTTGAAAGCCACATAGCGGCTTACGTTGGTAACACCATAGAACTGTGCATAGACGCTGAAACCCTTATAGTCAAGACCAATCGTAAGGTTATAGGTATTCTGAGGAGTACCGGTATAGCCGTAAGGTGCGCTATCGTTAGAGTCAATCACACCGTCACCATTGAAGTCGGTAATAATGTACTGACCAGGAAGTTTCTGGTTGTCATTCGTATTATGCTCTGTCATGGCAATCAAGTCTGACCAACTATTTGCAAAGCCATTGTCCAGATAGCTCTTGGCCTGACCGATAGAGTAGCCTACGTTCTTCTGGTATGCTGGCAGCAGATCTGCATCATCATGCTCGATAACCTCGTTCTTGGCATGGGTCATGTTCATGTTGGCATAAGCATGGATACCATTGGCGAAATCATACTTCAGACGGAGCTCCAACTCATAACCAGTGGTCTTTGTTCTACCCTTATTCATATAAGGAGCAGTAGCACCGAAATAGAAAGGTACTGAACGGCTATTACCAGAAATCATGATGTCAGAGCGCTTCTCATGGAAGAACTCGAATGTACCAGCGATAATACCATTCAGGAAAGCAAAGTCGATACCGAAGTTCTGCTTGATAGCCTTCTCCCAGTGAATGTCAGGGTTACCAACCTTTTTCTCTTTATACCATGTATAGATAGAGCTGTTGTTGGGGTTGGTTGAATCGAGGTGCGTATTGCCACCATACGACCATTGGGTCTGATAGAGCCAGCGCTCCCAGACTGAGTCCTCACCAATCTCACCGTAAGAATAACGGAATTTCAGAATGTCGATTAAGTTACGTCCAAAAAGCTTTGTCTCAGCAATAGGCTTGAACCACTTCTCATTAGCAAGGCTCCAACCGATAGCGCCTGAATTGAAGAAAGCAAAGCGGTTGTCGGGAGAGAACTTCTCAGAGCCGTTGTAGGCACCATTGTACTCAAACATATAACGGTTGTCATAGTTATATGTAGCACGGAAAGCCCAGTCCTCACGATAGTTTGTAAAATCACTACCTGTAGCACGCTCAGAACGGTTGAATACGCCCATGGCAGTAATATCGTGCTTGCCGAACTGGCGGCCCCAGAAAATCTGTGCCTGATAGAACAGGTTTCGCTGTGTCAAGTTGTTGTTAAGGCTACCACCATCAACACCCCAAGCAATCGTCTCCACAAAGTCGAAGTTGTTATTTCCAGCAGGTTTTTCTGCATAAGAGACAGCACCTGTTACAGGATTAATATATCTGTACTGTGCGTTATTATAGAGGTCGTTGATACCTCGGTTGTTCTCTACGAATACGTTATCCCAAGAGATAAGACCAGAAACCTTCAGTCCTTTAGTGATGAATGAAAGATCCTGCTCGAGGGTAAAGTCGGTGTTGATACGAGTTGTGGTAGTTTGGTTGGCGCCATGCAATGCGAGGTTAGTCACTGAGTTTGGAGCACCTTGTGTGTCGGGCTCAAAGTATCCCCAAACACCATCGCTGTAACGTGGAACAAGTGCGTCATGAGGAGCTGAATAAGCTGCCTGCCACAACTGAGTCTCATACCATGAGTTAGGTTCAAGTCCATAAGGATTGTTCCTAATGCCATGGCTACCAGAGAGGTTTGCCTTCAACACAGTAGTCTTAGTGAGCTGGAAGTCAAGGTTTGAACGAACGTTGATACGGTTGAAGCCGTAACCACCTTTATAACCGCGGTTGTTATCCCACTCGCGGAAGAGGTCACCCTCGTGCTGGTAGTCAACAGCAGCATAGTACTTAACGTCCTTAGTACCACCGGCGATATTCACGTTGGCATTGTAAGACGTAGCATAGTCGTCAAAGAGTTCCTTCTGCCAGTCCACATCAGGATAACGCTCGCTCATCAGGAAACCGGTCTCAGGATCGATGCTACCTGCAGGTGCATTGTAGTTATTCATGAAATCCGTAGAACTGATACCATCCCAACTTGAAGGCTGAAGACCAAGCTCATGCTTAATAGCCTGGTTTACTTGATAAAGTGCATCGGCAGAGCCATAAGTCTTCGGCAACTTAGACACCAACTTGATAGCTGTGCTGGCACTGACAGAAATCTTGGCACGACCTTCCTGACCACGCTTGGTGGTAATCAGGATGACACCGTTTGCACCCTTCACACCGTACACAGCCGTTGCAGAGGCATCCTTCAGTACAGAAATGCTCTGTACAGAGTGGATGTCCACACTTGACATCGGACGCTCGATACCGTCAACGAGAACGAGAGGAGAAGAAGAGTTCCAAGAGCTGACACCACGAATAACGATCTTCGGATCCTCCTCACCAGGCATACCTGATGATGATGAAGTGATAACACCAGGGAGATTACCAGTAAGGGCTGATCCGATATCGGATACACCACCGGTGCGCTCAAGGGTCTTACCATCTGTCTGGGTAATAGAACCTACAACAGAAGCCTTCTTCTGCTGGCCATAACCCACAACCACAACTTCCGAGAGCTGGGTATTGTCAGAAAGCGTAATCTTAAAGTTACGCTGCTTACCAACCTTCAGTTCACGGGTATTCATTCCCACATAAGAAACTAGAATAATAGTATTCTCAGAAGGAACACTCAAAGAGAAATTACCGTCGAAGTCGGTAACAGTACCAACAGACGTATTTCCCTTTACCACAACGGAGGCGCCTATCAGCGCCTCGCCGTTTGCGTCGACAACAACTCCCTTAATGTCGACCTTTTGGGCCCACATCGTAGTACAGAACATCATTGTCAACAACAGAATACTTAACTGTTTCATCTTGACTGATTTTGATTCATACTTTTATTAGTTAAATTGATTATGCTATATCTCGCAAAGACTATACATTGTCTTGATAATACTTTTTAATATTGTGCAAAGCCGACAACTGCCCGACGCATCTGCTTCCGAGCAGTGCCAGCCACTTCATGGATATCAGACCAAAAGGCGAATTCAAACTAACTACTAACTATTTATACTAACCTAAAAAACTGTTTCGACATATTTTCGGCTGCAAAGGTACATACATTATTTAGAAGAGGCTTTGCAAAGAGTTACGGGAATTTGCGAATTTGTAACAAAGCTGAAAAAAGTGAAAATTTAACCATTCTTAATTATATTATTTAAACTTTAAACAAAGACCGTAAAATCATCATAAACGAAGAAAAAGAACAAAATAAGTAACAAAAACTTTATTATTTGTAACATTTCCTTTGTTATTCAGACAAAAATAAGTATCTTTGCAACAAAATTACGTTACTCAGTACAAAATATAACCTAACTAATGGTTCGTAGAGTTCTATCCACAACAATGTCTAAAAGACGATTACTTTTACTATTTTTAATCATTTCTGTGCAGTCGGCTTTCGCACAGATGGGAAAATTGTTTGATGCCAGTCAGCAATTATCCAGCAACTTCGTAAACCAAGTATATCTGGACAACGACGGATTCCTTTGGGTCGTAACCCGTAACGGTTTAAACCGTTACGACGGATACCAATTCGATATATACAAGAAAAATCCGAAGCAGCCTGACTCTATGGCGAGCAACTATGTTAACTGTATGATGCAGGACAGAAGCGGGCTCTTCTATCTCGGAATGTGGGGTGTGCTGCAGACCTACGACGGAAATAAGTTCCAAACCATAGAAGTGAAAGATGCCGAAGGTAATCATATAGACTGCTACATCACGAGCTTTATCCAACGGAGCAACGGTGATATACTTGCCGGAACATCAGGATTCGGAATACTGAAGATCGACGATCCCGGACATGCCCATCAGATAGCAGGAAACCTGAAGGACATCTATACCATTCAGCAATTCATGGAAGACAAGGAGGGCTACCTGTGGATACTTGGACGCGAAGAAGGTCTTATCCGCTATGACGGCAAGACCGTACAAAAGTACTTAAGCGAGGCTCCAATGAACACCGACCTGCGAAGGATCTGTCAGACAAACGACGGCACAATTTGGATTGGAACATACAGCCATGGTCTATACAAGTTTGACGGAAAAGAATTCATAAATGTTCCTCAAGCCGGAAACCTGCCTATATCAGAACTCTACGCAAGCAGCGATGGAAATGTGATGATAGGCTACGACGGAGCAGGACTCGGTATCTTCAATCCTAAGACAGGCATCCTGACAAACAATCCATACTACAACTATTCCGTAGATCTGTCAAAGAGTAAGGTTTACTCCATCGTAGAGGATAACAACGGAAATATATGGCTCGGATTGCTCCAGAAGGGTATCTTCATGCAACCGAAGCAGATTACAGAGTTTGAATACCTGGGATATAAGCTTGGTAAGCACAACCTCATCGGAGAAGCATGTGTTACCAGCACATATATCGACAGCCAAGGCCGCTGCTGGGTAGGAACCGACAAAGACGGACTCTATCTTCTCGACCATAAACAAACGCTTCAGAAGCATTATCTGGAAGGATTCCCCAGCACTATAATGAGCATTTGCGAAGGAAGAGATGGAAAGATATGGTTAGGATCCTATGATGAAGGATTCGGATATATCGATGGAAACGGCAGATATCACCAGTTGCCTGTTTATCAGACATCCTGCGGCTTTTCTATTTGCACGACTAACGACGGTGACGTATGGATAGCAACCATGGGACAAGGACTCCTACGACTCGACAACAACGGCAACCTAAAGAAAGCATATACCACAACCACACATAGCGCATCAAACGATGAGACACAAAACCACATAGCCAACGACTACATCTCTAAGATGTCGCTATCCCCCGACGGCAAACGGATATATGTCGCCACCACCATGGGACTCTGCTGTCTCGACATTGAAAGAGACAGTTGGACCAGTCTCTTCGGCAAGAACTGCCTGAACTACGGTAAACCGACACGAATAGTAAAGGAATACAGCGGACGACTGTGGATAGGTACCAACGACGGCTTGTACTGCTATGACCTGATGAAGAAGACCCAGAAGCTGTTTACCGCTGAGAGCGGCCTTGCCGACAACGGCATAGCATCGATAGAGCAAGACAGGGAAGGTAAGCTGTGGATTGGAACAGACCACGGACTGTGCTGTCACGACCCGAAGACTGGTATCACACAGAGCTATTTCGTAGACAACGGTCTGCAGTCTAACGAGTTCTCCGACGGTGCTTCTCACGCACTCGACAGAGGCGACCACTGCATCATGGTGTTCGGAGGCGTGGGAGGAATAACATGGTTCCACCCAGAGAAAGTGAAGCTGAAAGAATGGAACGCAAAGGTAAATATCGTTAACTTCATCATCAACAACCAGCCTGTAAGCGGTTTATCAATGTCGGGAGACTATCAGATATGTGACACAACGATAATCGCAGCCAACCGTTTCGAACTGGCATCGCATGACAATGCCTTTGCGATACAGTTCTCTACACTCAGCTACGACAACCCGGAGCATATCACATATCTATATAGTATCAACGGTGAGGATTTCGTAAAACTGCAACCTGGAGTAAACGAGATCACCTTTACCCACCTGCCCCCCGGCACATACCGTTTCCGCGTAAAGGCAGAGCGTAATGATCAGGAGACACCGGAAAAGGAATTCACGGTTGTAATACATAGTCCCTGGTATCGTTCTGCATGGGCTTATACATTATATCTTATGGCCATCGGATTCGCGATATGGCAGATTCTTGTCACCCGACGCCGGAGAGAACAGAACCGTCTGCGTCTGCAGGAACATATCCACGCCGAGGAGATGAGCGACGCCAAACTGCGGTTCTTCATGAATATCAGTCATGAGATCCGTACACCTATGACACTCATCGTAACCCCACTGCTGTCGCTCATAAAGAACGATGACGACCCACAGCGAAAGGGAGTATATGAGACAATCAAACGTAATGCCGAGCGAATCCTCAGCCTCATCAACCAGATGATGGACCTCCGTAAGATTGACAAGGGACAGATGCAGATGCGCATGGCAGAGACCGATCTGATACCGTTTGTAAAGGATATCTACGAGCTCTTTGAGGGTCAGGCAAAGAACAAGAGTGTGACTCTTACTTACAGACATGACACCGACTCGCTGCCAATATGGATTGACCGCAGGAACTTCGATAAGGTGATTGTAAACATACTCTCTAACGCCTTTAAGTTCACTCCTGCAGGCGGAGAGATAAGAATCGTTGTCAGTCATGACGAGAAGAACGCCACGATAGCCATCAGCGACAACGGAGAGAAGATACCTGAAGACAAGCTCAACAAGATCTTTGAGCGATTCTATCAGACAGCATCTACTGTCAACGACCGATATACGGGAACCGGCATCGGCCTCGACCTTACCCGTTCGCTCGTAGAACTGCATTACGGAACTATCACGGCAAAGAATATCAATTCCAA
>Ga0256407_10004224_pt1 | contig 24301 bp, 18 predicted proteins | sample RumenRJG_04DNA_FD_193489 | JGI IMG/M metagenome (GOLD analysis project Ga0256407, IMG submission 193489) | Bovine rumen microbial communities from Lethbridge, Alberta, Canada - RJG_04 | ecosystem: Host-associated > Mammals > Digestive system > Stomach > Rumen | place: Canada: Alberta... | reverse complement strand
ATATGGAATGCTGAAGTTGGCGCGAAAACAGTGCCTATTCCTTTATATGAAGCAATATTCTTGTTCGTCTTAAGTGCTTTATTGATTGTTCTCTTGTTTAGATTAGATTTTAAATACAATATGACTCTCTACTTAATCAGTTATGGCATTTGGAGATTTGTCATTGAATACTTTAGAGCGGATTATCGCGGTAATTTTATCCCAGGACTTAGTCCATCTCAATTCTGGTCAATAATCATGGTTATTGGAGGAATTGCGATATTCTTCTTATATAAATACTTTGATCCAAAAATAACTAAAGAACCTGAACAAATAGAAAATGAAAAGAGTGCTAGCTAAGCACTCTTTTTTAATTAGTAATCCAAACTTTAAGGGGGTAAGCATACCCCTCCAAATTTAAAGGGGATTTTTTTCATACCCTCCAAACTTTAAGGGGGTGCCCTTCTTTCTTTGTTCACTTTCTATCCCGCTGGGGAAGAAAGAAAGCAAATATTTTTAAATAAAAAAGTAGTCTCTTATCATAGTAGTTGCTACAAAACTTGAAAGGAGACTACCAATGATTAATATATCAAGTTTGGCTAATTTTTTAAGTATAGATTCTAAAGAAATTGATGATATTGTCTCGATTACCAATGATAAAGAAAACATCATTACACTTACTTTAAAGAAAAAAGAATGCTTTTGTCCTAACTGCAAATCGACACATTTTAGATTAAAAGAATATCGCTATAGAAGAATAAAACATTCCTTATTTTTAAATAAGCCTACAACTTTTATTTTAAAAAGTCGGAAGAACAAATGCTTAGAATGTAATAAAACTTTCATGGAACCAAACGCTTTTGCCCCAAGAAATTCTAGAGTTAGCTATGAAACAATCCATACGGTTTTAGAAACCGCTAAAGCATATAATTCTACCTGGAAAGAAATAGGAACAAGGGCTCATGTCAGTGATGAAACTGCGATGAATATCTTTGATCGATATGTTAATCCTCCTCGAGGAAAGATGCCTAAAGTATTATCGATTGATGAATGCTATAACAAGCATCAATTTAATAAACCATATTCTTGTATCTTTTTTGATTTTCTTGCTTCTAAAATCATCGATGTAATTGAAGATCGAAGCAAAATAAATCTTGGTCGTTACTTAAGTAAAATATCTAGAGAAGAAAGATTAAATGTTAAATATGTAGTTATAGATATGTGGGAGCCATATTTAGATATCGCTTCTATTTATTTCCCTGACGCTACTATCGCTATTGATTCATTTCACGTTTTAAAAGAAATGGGCTTTGCCTTAGATAAAGTTAGAAGAAGAATTATGAATGGTTATCAAAAAGGAAGCGAAGAATATTATCTATTAAAGAAATGGAACGATTTACTATATAACGATCAAAAGTCTTGGGATGAAAAGATAAAGATCAAGGGATTAGGGAATAGATGGTATAACAAATATCAACTTCAACAGAAAATGCTTAATATCCATCCAGATTTAAAAATTGCTCAAGAATTTTACATCCAATATAAAAGACATAATCAAGCAACCAATATCGAAGCTGCTTCAGAAATGATCGATTACTTCATTAACTATAAAGACATCATAAGAGTAAATGAGTTCATCGCTATTATCCAAATGCTCATTAATTGGAAGGAATATATTATTAATTCTTTTAATATTGTTGATGGTAGAAGAATATCAAACGGGCCTATTGAAGGCTTTAATTCCAACTTTAAAAAGATGATGAATGTCGCTAATGGGTTATATAGTTTTCAAAGGTTTAGAAATAGACTTATGTACTGCTACAATAAGCCAAACTGTCTTTCTCCTGTTAAAGAGAAGATTAAGAAACGCCCAAGAGGCAAAAGAGGAGCATATAAAAAGCCCGGAAATTAACATTCCGAGCTATTTAACGCCCCCTTTAAGTTTGGAGGATTTATAATCAGTCCCCCCTAAAGTTTGGAGCGCCACAAATACGAATAGCGATAGAGAGGTCGTTGAGAGGGAAGAAACCCCCTAATGCGGCAGGATTCTTCAACTTTCTAATAACTTTCTCCATAGCAATTCTTTGCCTAAAAGATTAGCACATCGAAAAAATATTGCAAAGCATTTTTAAAGAGTTTTTTAAAAAAGAAATACGCTTTGTTTGTTTTGTAATCAAAACGTCTTAATTCTGTTCCGATAATAGCCCCAATTGTAATGATTAGCGAAATTATCAAAAGCATCTTTTTTGACATAAATGCTAACGTTAGGTGCACCATCTAATAAGGCTGTTCCAACATTTATCTTATTTGGATTATCATTTTGCAAAACAATGCGCGTTAGGTTGCTACATCCCATGAACGAATAATCAAACAAACCTCTAATATTTTTGCTAATAATTATTTCACTAATTGTTTTATTGTCTTTGAAAACATCACTCATAAAGGAAACAATCGGCTTATCGTGATAAGTCGAAGGAATGATAATAGAAGATTTGCTCTTTCCGCTTTCTGATAAAGAAGTAATTGAATAGCCATCAACAGTTTCAGCATAATTGAAACAATCAACATCACTATTATCGCCATCCTCATATGGAATGATTGGAATAACGGGCTTTTCTGGAATTTCGATATTAGTCGAAGAAGAATCATCAAGTAGCGTTTTCACATCTTCAACAATTTGACGGTTATACACTAATGTGCCTAAGGAATTAAGATGGCAGTTGTTATCATAAAACCAATCAAAATCAAAAAGATATTGATGAGGATTACCAAGTATTGGGAATTCTATTTTATTTATCAGTGCATTATAGAAGGCATCAATTTCTTCAGGTGAAGAAGTGACCGCTAAATTATTCATTGGTACAAAACCAAAATATAATTGAGCGCCTCTTTTATGAATATAGCGGGCATATTCGTTCATATATCTAATAAAATCGTCTTTAAGATAACCGTCATCAAAAGTTATTAAAGCATTAGAATCATAGCCATTAAGCATTACATTATATGGTCTATCGTATGTCATGTAACCAACTTCATTGCCGTCAACATCATTGAATGAAGTTTGGGCATAGACACCTTCTATATTGATTGTATGGTTATTTATAAATGCATTATATTTTTTTGAAACAAAAGAAGCAAAATTACCGACCATGGCTTGGCGATTTGTTTTCTCAACATATTTAAGCATATCGTAATGGCCATCAACTGCCATCCACATGTTTTCCGCTGAATAATAAAGTGATAAACCTTGATCGCTAATTTCAGGAGCTAATATCACAATATCATTCTTTTTGATACCTACTTTTGATAAATCCATCATGGCTTTAGTACCAATCGCACCATATAAACCAAAATCAATAACTTCTTTATTAGTTTCTTTCTCAATTAAGTCGCTTCTCAAGCCAAAAGCAAGGGCGCTATTACCAACAAAAATAATCTTGCCTTCTTTACCATTTCTTAAACGTTTGAACATATAAGGAAGTTCACCATAATAAGTCTCGTTATATAAAGGAGGCAATATAAAGCCAATAGATAAAACACTAATAGGTATTGCTATTAAGCAGAAAAGAGTAATGATTAATGAAATAATGTGTTGTTTTTTCATATTAAAATTGGAAATACACAAATGCACTAGTTGCATCGCTAGAAATGAGCACAAACCAGCCAAGCCCCACTGCTATAACCACCAGCAGCATAATGATGTTTTTGCTGTATTTCTTAGTCACACTCCTTTCGTTTTCTTGTTCTATTGTTAAACCCACTTGATCATAAGCTAAATTGAATAAGCGCAGCATAACCATTAAAAGAAGAGCTATTTCAATAACATCTATTAATTTCATGCCAAGCACGGCAAAAGTTGAGACAAAATAATTCTTATCAAAACCAACTGCGGTAAATAATCTAGTATAAATAACGCCTAAATCAGTAATCGATTGAGCGCGGAAGAAATATGATGAAAACACTAATATGAGAAACACTCCAATTCTTCTAATAATGTTAATCCATGGCTTGTTGTAATTAATGTGGTGTTCTTGAGCGTATTTTCGTATTGGTTTTCTAAGTAAACTTTCAATAATCATAATAGTCCCAACAAATAAGCCCCATAAAACAAATGTCCAATTAGCGCCATGCCATAAGCCACACAAAGCATAAACAATGAATATGTTAAGTATTTGTCTTGCTTTGCCTTTTCTATTGCCTCCTAAAGGAATATAAACATAATCCATAAACCAGCTTGTCAAAGTGATATGCCATTTCTTCATTGATCTTTGTAATGACGTTTCTTTAAATGGTCGATCAAAGTTGATAGATAATTTAATGCCCATCACTCTTGCGGAACCAGCGGCAATTTCACTATAACCACCAAAATCGCAATATAACTGCACCATGAATAACCCTCCAGCGATAAGAAGAGCTAAACTATTCGCGTTATTTAAATCACTATAGACATTATTAACAAATACCCCGCAAAAATCAGCGATTACACATTTTCTAAAAAAGCCAACTGCTAAAAGTTGCAAACCAGCCAATAGGTCATCTTTATTTAACTTATGATGCTCTTTAAGTTGAGGTAATAAGTTTTCTGGTCTTTCAATAGGGCCGGCAACAAGTTGAGGGAAAAAGGAAACAAATAAGGCATAATAGCCAAAGTGCTTCTCTGGTTCAAACTTTCCTTTGTAAACATCAACAACATACGATAATGTTTGAAATGTGTAAAAAGAAATACCAATTGGCAAAATGATATCTAATGAAACACTATGAATATTCATAGAAAAGAGATTCAAAAAGTTTATAACTGAAGAGAGTAAAAAATTAAAATACTTAAAATAAATTAATAGCCCCAAACAAACGATAATGGTTATCGCTAAAAGCAACTTTTTAAGACCTGTTTTCTTAATTTTTGGCATTAATAAGCCAGATAAATAAGATACGGTTGTGGTTGCTAAAATCAAAAAGACAAGCCATGGATTATAGCTCATATATGCATAATAAGAAGCGATAAGCAAGATGAGCCATCTAAATTTATGTGGCACGATAAAATAGAGGATGACTGTCACAGGGAGGAATATAAGAAATTGCCAAGAATTAAATGTCATTTCTTTTCATCCTCCTTTTTCACGCCTTGGTGTTTAAAGCCAAAAAAGAAGAATAAAAAAGCGACTAAAAAAATGAGAATAAAAACCAGTATTTCTTGATATGTTGCTCCTAGAAGTAAAGAAAAGATAACAAAAGTCGTAACGATAAAAGAAAAGATTATTTTAAAAGTGATATTAACGATTTTTTGCCTAACAAAAACAATAATCACAAACGAGATTAATGCCACCGCTAATAGAACAATTAAAAACGGATGATTAAGCACTGCCATTATTCTCTTTTTCCTTTAAAAGCAATTTCTTAATAGTTTGATTATCGTGTTTTCCAGAACTTAAAAGAGGTATTTGATTCGCAAAAATTAAAACACTTGGTAATTCTCTTTTAATAAGTATTTCTTTCAAACTGTCCTTAATAAAGGAAATATTTTCTTGATTGTTATCACAAACAATATAAGCAGCAACGATATCGCCATATATTTCATCATCTAAGCCAGTAACACAGACATCTTTAACTAACGGAATAGACATTATTTTTTGTTCAATCAAAGAAGGAGAAAGATTCTCACCACCACGAATAATGATGTTTTTCTTTCTTCCGACAATATGGACAACGCCTCTTTTATCAACTTCTCCAATATCGCCAGTATGGAAATAACCATTCTTGTCAGTAGGTAGATATAGACCATCTTTACTCACATAACCAAGCATTAGGTTATAGCCTTTAAAGCATATCTCACCTCGAGACATATTGACTTTCCCTTCATCATCAAAAATGACATCAACGCCAGGGAATGGCTTACCAACACCTTCATGCCTTTCAAGAAATGGTTCAGAAATTGGAGAATTAGCGATAACAGTACTTGCTTCAGTCATGCCATACGAAGAGCAAAGCGTAATATTAAGAGAATTTTCAACATAGGCAAATTGTTCTGCTGAATATGCACCTCCCGCCATAACGCCATATTTTAAAGAAGAAATATCGTGAGGGCACTTTTTATATTCTTCAATCAACATATAGAAAAAAGTGGGCACATTAGCGATTGATGTACAACGATATTTCTCTATTGCTTCTAGCGCAAAAGAATAGTTACGTGTATCAGAAATGTATATTTTGTGACCAGTTATTAAATTTTGCAAAAGAACACCACAGCCAAAAATATGGTGAAGTGGCAAACAAAAATAACTCGTCCCTTCAATGCAGCCAGCATCTGATTTTTGTCTTACCAAATGATTTAAAAAACTATATTCGCTTAAAGCCACTATTTTATTGTCTCCAGTTGAACCGGAAGTAAGAAAATAAAATGATGGCTTATCTTTTTTTGCTTCTAATAAAGGAGAAGCTTTTAATGAATCGCGTTTTGTTAAGATATCAAACCACTGCTCTTTATATTTAACACACCACGTATCATTTTTATATGAAATTAGCAAATCAACAGAAACCGCATCACTAATTTGCTCAACAAATGTTTTTCTTGTCATCTTAGGATCGCCAATAATAACAATGCCACCTAATGAAATAATCGCAGCGATAATAAGAGGCGTTTCTTTCTTAATAAAAGGCGCGAGCAAACAAACTCCATTATCTTTTATAAAATGTGATAATTGATTTAAATAGCCGCAATAAATATCAAAAGATTCTTTTTGCGTATAATAACCACTTTTATCAATTAAAAATCTCTCTTCATCATTAATAAGAGCTTCTTTTAATCTTAAAAAACACGACTTTTTGCTAATCTCTTCCATAAATTAATTTAGCCCCACCCACGACGCGATATAATTGGTAAAGATAAGAGCGTGCTCATAATCAAGATGCCAATCTGTATCTGAAAACCAACTTGAAGGATATAAAACATCGCTGATATTATTAACGAACGTTATCTTGCCAAAAAGGGCACTTTCAAGACCGGAATAATACTTATATAAGTTATTAATACTTTTTTCTTCTTCTGATAATGAGTCACCATTAACACAAGAATAAACGAAATATAAAACACAGCCTTTTTCTTTTAAAGCATCATAATAAGAAGCAAGTTTTAGTAAACCTTGCTCATCATAAGAAGCACAGTCAATTCGCCCTTCGTTATTTATCGGACTAGGTTCGCCTTTATATTCCACACGTACTTTTGGATCGTTTGTGTAATCGCCACGTTCATCCGCAAAATCTGTATAAGAAGTATATGATGAGGCTGTCTTTGTAAGACGCGTCACATTATATGTTTTGAAAACATCGAAAAAGTGTGTTACGTGACGGATATCCGCTAAAGAAATGAGATCGTAATTAAGTTCAAGACAATTAAAATAACGACAGTCATATTCTTTATTAAAATTAAAATCGCCCATGTCGTTTCTTTTCATAAACTGATATTCACCACAGCTTTCAACTGAATGAATTAAAATGTCATCTTTGCCAATGTATTTCTCAATTATTTCAAATTGTATTTGTGCATTAAACCAACCATTAATAGCGACATTAACGGTCTCGTAGTCAGGTGAAATATTGTGAAGTTCACATGCATCAATGTTATAAAAAGCCCCACTTCCACCAAAGATGACAATTTTCTTTGTGTTTCTCAAAAGATACAAGCGATCAATCTTATCAGCATAAGTTGAATGCCTATCACTATTTGCGTAGCGAGGAGCGTTAATCGCGTTAATATGAATCGTCGCTAGATTATCAGTTCCTGAAAAACTAGCATCGCTAATATCAGTAACATCATCAAAAAAATAGAGAGTGCTAATGCTGGAGTTTTTGAAGGCATCAACTTGTATGCTTTTAATTGATGGAGGCAAGATGACTGTTTTGCACATCTTATTTTCAAATGCACCAGTGGCTATTTTTACCACTTTTCGTCCATCAATTATTTCTGGGACAGCAACCTTATCTTCGTTGCCTAAATATCTTTTTATTACTAAATCATTTCCTTCGTTAGTAATAGAAAACAAAGAGGAGTCACTATATTTTTCCCACTCCGCAAAAAGGGTAAAAGAGTGGCTGTTTTCATCTAAATAGCGGCTTCCTAAGCCAATGTGAAGCCCGCTTCCATCTCGCTTAGTATTCCAGCCATTTAAAATGTAACCGTCTCTTTTCATAATATCGGTTCCAATTGATGTGTTAGGGCGGGGGTGATGGGCAGTTGAATAAATTGCTTTATTACGCACATACCCATCAAGAGTAATATATTCTCCCTCATTAGCGTCATAAGTAATTTCGTTATCAATAGATGGAGGTTCTTGACTGCTTTCTAGACTACTATTACTACTAATAGGGTTATTACTACTATTATCCCCGCTATACATGTCATCAAAAATAAGACTGACACGCATTGAATATTTAATATCGTTTATCGATAAAGAATATTTGTAATCACCTAAATAAATAATGTTGCTATCAGAAACGCTTGTAGATAATAATTGATAGCCATAATTTACCGCTAAGACAAAGCTGGCCTTTTCACCTTTTTTTACATAGAAAATGTGATTGTTTTTAGGATTTACTTCTTGTTTACTTTCAACTATTTCGTAACGATTATCGTTAATTAAAGTAATTGAAAGACGTCCGTCATAGCGATAAGGAGAATAATAACTACAGGCGGTAATTAAAATAGGGATAAATAATGAGAACTTTATTTTTTTAAACATTTTTTATAAAGCGGCCAATTTTCATCAGCCGCTTTGAACACTTGATTAATTAGTTAATGCGGCATTAAACCGAGTTGAGTTTAACGAAGCTTTCTTTTACTAGGTATGATTTGGATGATGAAAACAAAGAGGAACGATAATCCACCAATAATAGCGCTACCAACGATGAGTGAGACTAAAAGGGTGTCCCACCATGGAGTTAGATTCACAATTACACTATTAGCAGATATACCATTCATAGAGCATGACTGGTTAACAATCACGTACATGATACGATGCGCTGCTTCCCTGACTTTGCTCTTAAACGTTAAACTCGCTTTATAAGGCTTTAGAGCGGTTTTTGAACCACTACCAAGGAAAATATCAGTGCCAGCCATAATACCGTCGTCAAACGTCATATAAAGGGCACCATTAGAGGAAGCCATGTCAGTGATGAAGTATCCTTCAAAACCCCATTCATCACGAGCGATAGCATTTTGTAAGGCGTTACTTGCACCTACCCAATAGCAACCCGCTCTATTAAAGCCAGACATACAGCCATGACCATTTCCGTAGTTTTTACCAATTGCGTATTCAAATGGCATGAGATAGATTTCTCTTGCAGCTTGTTCGTTTAACCAAACACAAATACCATTTCTTGCGCTATCTTCATCATTGAAAGCAAAGTGCTTTACAACTGAAACAACACCTCTTTTTTCCATGCCAGTAATTTCATTCATAGCGCATACACCAGTGAGATATGGGTCTTCAGAAAAATATTCGTGACTACGACCAATGAATGGAGTGCGGTGAATATTAACGCCAGGAGCGTACATGGTATCGATATCATTGATTCTTGCATCTTCCGCTAAATAATCACCGATTTCAGTTAATAATTCATTATCAAACGAGGAGGCCCAGATGCCTTCAGACGGTAAGCAAACATTAGTCTTTGTTGAAGTAATAAAGTTAGGACCATCTGTGGCCTTGGTACATGGCAAAGAAACACTTTCAATAGAAGATGTACCAAAAGCACCATTAGTGACAAGTAAGGCTTGTTCTTCATAAGTCATTTGATCAAGCAATTTGTCCCATAATTCATGATCATAAGGTAAGCCTCTTAGATTAATAACGTTATTTCCTTCTCCTGAAGCATATGTGTATGTTTTGACATTTTCTTCTTCAACGATTTCTCTATGACTCGCTAAATCATTAACCATCTGTGGATTGACACTTAAAGAGACTTTTGCTTTAGGGAATGTCGCATCCCAATTTTTTCTAGACATATATGTCACAGAATTATCGCCTTTATTAGCGTAATGATTGATATCCATCATGTCTAATTGATTGGTGATAGTTTGACCTGTTTCAGATTTAGCGTAAGTTACTTTATCTAATTCATTCTGATGGAAAGCAACAACGGCAAAATTAGCATCACCAACAGTTTTTCCTTTTTTAGCCAAAACATTGTTAAGAGCATCATGAGCGTCATGACCAACGGATAAATAATAATCACCAGCATCTAAGATATATGTTTTATTTGTTTCGTTATCGTATGACTTAAATTGTTCTTTTTTAATGTTGATAGTGACTTTTTCGCTAGCACCAGCGGCTAATTCCTTTGTTTTAGCGTAGCCCATTAGTTCAATAGAGGCTTTTTCTAAACCACCATCAACATATGGTTTTTGACCATAGATTTGAACGACTTCACGACCACTAACAGCACCCGTGTTCTTAACAGTGACTTCAACATCAAATGACTTTTTGTCACTTTTTTCTGAAACTTTAAAATTACTATAGGTATAAGAAGAATAGCTTAAGCCATGACCGAAAGGATAGGCAACTTGCTCATCATAATTAAATGAGCCAACATTTGCTTTTCCTAAAACAAAATCTTCATAACGTGTTTCATAATAACGATATCCAACATAGATACCTTCAACATAAACACCATAGTATTTTGAAATAGAATTTAACGAATAATCTTTAGCGTTTGTGTATTCTTGTGCGAAAACACCACTATCACTCATCGCCCAAGAAGCCATTGCTGGAGATGACAAGGCATCTTTAACATAGGTATCTGATAATTTACCAGATGGATTGATTTTGCCCGCAAAAGCTTGACTAATAGCTTCTAAACCAAAGCCACCAACGTTACCAGACCAAATGATTGAATCAACATCAATTTCGCTGTTATTTAAGAAATTTAGTTCAATTGGGCAAGATGAATTTAATAAGACAATAATCCTTTTAAATGTTCCGCCCTGCTTTAAAGCTGTTAAATTTTTAAGCATGTCTATTTCTTCATTAGATAAGCCTAAATACATGCCATTACGGCCATCACTGCCTTTTGTTGTTAAATCAAAGCCTTCGCCACTATCTCTAGTTATCGTCACAACTGCGGCATCACCATAACTAGCAAAAGAAGATGAATTAGCAGCATTTATGTTGCTCCAAGGTATTTCGTTGATGGTATATGTTTTTACTAACCCATCAACGGTATTTTTTCTACCATAAGAAGCTTGTTGACTTTTGTAATAATCCCAAAGTGTACCATTAACTTGGAAACCTTCCGCTTCTAGAGCTTGTTTTAAATTTTTATATGCATTGATATTAACTGAACCACCGGATAAAGATGGCGTATAGTTAAAAGAACAAGAGCCATTACCAAATAAGCTTATTTTAGCGCCATTAGAAAGAGGAAGTGCGCTGTGATCGTTTTTTAGTAAAACCAAACCGCTAGATTCAACTTTTTGTGCAAGCTTTTCGCCAGCCGCCTTTACTTCTTCTAAACTATTATATTGACTTTTAAAATAGATAGCTTTTTCTGGATCTTCATCTTCCTTTTGAATAACTTTATATGCATCAATATGTAATTCCTTATTGATCATTTTTGAATTAGCACGCGCTACTAATAAACCAGGTATTAATACGGCAAGCAAAGATCCAAAACCAATAAATGTGCCTTTAAAAATTTTAGATTTCATTTCTTTGTCCTCCTTCTTCCTTCTTTGTCAATTTTTTGAAAAGTAATCCACTGACAAGAAGCAGTAAAAAAGAAATAACGAGAGTTGTAATAGTTAAAACAAAGGCAAACGATACTTTTGTGCCATCGATAGAAACGATGATATTAACGATGTAATTGATTTTACTAACGATATAAAAGGTAAAAGCAAATAACGCCAAAACATAATCTAAATAAATGAATACGTTAAAGTTACCAGAGAATATTTTAAGTTCATCGAGGCTTAAGAATCTAAGCACCACTAGAATTAAGCCTATGACTAAAGTGATAATGCTAAATGTCAGCACTTCTTTAGACAAAGCATCGTTAAATTCATCAACACCAGTTGATATATAAATAATTAATGAGGCGACTTGTAATAAGATACCCAGTATTAAAAATAAAACTGGTAAATTGATAAGTCTTTTAAATGATATATTTTTCATAAATTATAAACCATGATTGCTTGGTGCAAAGTTAATAGCTTGCCAATCAGCAACATTTTCTTCGTGCGGATTCCAAGTCAATACGCTGTCCGTATAAATAGCTAAATTGTCAACCATTGGTGCATGAGCATTCATTGTGCCATCATATGGAGAAACACTATTGTTAACTGTTAATCTAATAACGTTATAGCCGGCATGTAAGGCAAAATGAGTGGTTAATACAAATGTTTCGAATGGACGCTTATCATAAGCACTAACCGCAAATGGAATAGCGCCAGTAAGAGCGATTGGATCATAATTGACAGTTTGCTTTGTTGCGGCATCAAATAAAACATAACCAACACCGTCTTTCTTTGGATTATTAGATTCATCGACTAAGGCTTTATAAGAAGCGATTTCTACAGCATGGAATTTTTGTCCACCAAACTCAGTGTTTTGTGGAGCAATGAAAATATCAGCCCATTCAGAAGAGAAATTCATTTCTAAAATACCGTCATCAAAGTCTTTTTGCGAATTGATTACAAACTCAACAAATGAACCATTGTTATATAAACCACTTACCCAATAACCATTACTAGCACCAGCGGTACCATTATCTTCATAAATGAGTTTTAAACCAACGAAAGAGTCACTAGAACCAACGCCTTGTTTGTTATCGTCAATATATGTGTACTCTGCTTCAAAATTGTAACGTTTTAAAGCTTTTGTATATAAATCATAATCACCATAGATTTCTTGATTGAAATCAAAGATTGTTGTACAAGCTTTATCGCTATACCATTGGCCATCAAATTGATAACCATCTACTCTTGGTTTTTGAATAACAGCTGTGACTTTTTTGCCTGGTTCAACAGTCTTGCTTCTGAACGTTACTTCTTCATCGTTAGCAACATATTTGAAGTTGATGGTATAGAAATCAACGCGATAATGAGCATAAATGGTTTTATCTTCTGTAATAGCAGCACTGAAATCAAATTGTTCATTGCCTTGGGCAGCTTGATACCATCCGATAAATTCTTTACCTTCAATGATTGGACTAGATGGGGTAAATGTTGTAGAGCCATCTTCCACGTAATAAGAGATAGAAGGATATGCTTCACCAGCATTTAAATTAATAGTGACAGTATGCGCTTGTTTATTAGCAGCAATAGCTTTCCAATGAGCTTTTAAATTAATCGCCGCTGAAACTGGAATGGTAAAGTCATAAAGAGTATCACCTAAATACCAACCTAAGAATTGATAGCCTTCTCTTAAAACACTAGGAGCAGCAGTAAACATAATTGGCTGATTTAAAGTAGCGGCAACTTTAGTTTTTGCTGATCCATCATCTAAATCAAAATAAACAGCAAATTCTTGTTCCCAATTAGCATAAAGAGTGATGTTGTCATTAATTGCGGTTGTAGCAAAGTCAAACTCATTAAGTCCTTGTTTATCAGTGCACCAATTAACAAAGCGATAATCATCTCTAGTTGGATTAGCTGGTCTATTAGCGTATTCGCCCGCCACAACTTCTAAAGGTGATGGATTGACAGCTCCTTCATAATTGAGATCAAGTGTCACATAATAAGATTGCTTTTTAATAGTTATTTGATATTGAGCAGTAAAACCATCATATTCAACAGTCACAGATTTTGTGCCAACTGTGGTCATATCAGGAGCGCTGACGTTAACAGATGAATGAGAAAATGGAAGATCAGCCGTAGTTCCGTCTTCAAATTGAAGTTCGATAAAGCCTCCTTCAATAGAGAATTCTTCACCTAAAACGTAGTTGGTTTTTGGTGTGGTTTTAATGACAATATCTTCAACAATTTTGCCAGTAATATCATCGGAATTGTTTTCATTGCCAGAAGTTTTAGAAACAGATGGCGAGTTATTAGAGGAATTGTTTTTGTCATTGTTGTTTTGACAACCCATAACCATAAATGATGTTAGGGCGACAATTAACAATTTACTTATGTTTTTGTTGTTCATTTTGTTCTCCTTTTCATTTTATAAAGTGCTGTGCAAAGACATCACTTTATAAAACGTTAATCCAACGCCCCAAAAAGGAACGTTGGATTAATACGTTTGTTTTTATTGTTCTACTAATGTAGATGGTTGATTAGATTATTGATCTTTTCTGCTCTTTTTAGCAGCAACAACGGCTAAGCCTAAGCCAGCGATGAGCGCCATGATGCCAGAGGCAGCAGCGATTGAGCCACCACAACCTTTAGCATTTTCGCCATCTTTACCATCAGCACCGGCAGGACCTTGAGCACCATCTTTACCGTCGGCACCATCTTTACCGTCTTTACCATCAGCACCAGCAGGACCTTGTTGACCGTCAGCACCGACGACTAAACCTAAATCAGCGATAAAGCCATCTTCGTAGGTGATAACTAAGTGACCTTCATCATTAATGACAGAGGAAACAATACCACCATGGACGACTGGAGTAACACCACCTTCGCCTTTAATGACGACTGTGAATTCTTCAGAAACATAGGTTGTTGTTGTAGGATTAGAACTGCCGCCAGATGAGTAAGACACTTTAATACTGAATTTAAATTCACCAGCAGCACTTGGTGTGCCAGAGATTGTGCCATCACTAGCGATAGTTAAACCTGTTGGTAAAGCACCGCTATTAATTGCGTAAGTAGCATCTGCTGGGATACCAGAAATACCACAAACGACTGAGCCTGTAATTTCATCACCAACATTGATATCGCCTTCTGCTAATTCTAATGCCCAAGCGGAAGCAATATTGAATGTGTATGTAATGTTTTTCTTAATCCAGTTGTCAGCAACGATTTGAAGTGTGACTTTGTATGTACCTGGGGCACCTGGAGTACCAGAGATAACACCAGTATTAGTATTTAAGCTGACACCGTTTGGAAGTTCACCAGAGGCAATATAGTATTTTGCTGTGCTACCATCTAAGATTTCGGCAGTAAGTGGAGCAGCAACATTAAGGGCTGTACCTTGTTTGCCTTCAATTGTTTGATTTTTAATAGCACTTAAATCAATACCGTTTTGAGCAAGGACAGAGTTAGCGGATTTGAACATTGCATATTTAGCAGTTGTTCTCATCCAATAGTATTCTGTATCACATTGAGTCTTTTCATCACCTGCAGCCCAGTGAGATTTAACGCTACCTTTACCACCACGTAATGTAGCATCCCATTCACCAGTCAATCTGTAGCTTGGGTTACTCATTGGAGTACATGTACATCTGAGCAATAAGTCTAAGTTGTTATTATTGCCGCCATTCCATGTATATTGATCAGCTTCGCCAGCAGCGGTAGCTCTCGCATCAGTGAATTTTGGAGAGTTTTGACCCACGATCATATCAGAAACGTGTTCGCCATCCCAACCCCATTCATTTCTTGTTAAGCTGACTAAGAAGTCATAGTTATGTGTACCTTGTAACCAGCAGCCTTCTTTTTGAGCATTTGGCATAGCACCAGCACAGTGACCATCTTGCATAACTTTCTTGAATGCGACTAAGAAGTTTTCACGCCATGCTTGTTCGGAGATAAATGTGTTAACTGAGTTACCAACATCTTCTTCGTTATGGATTGAATAGTGTTTGATATAAGTAATGATACCTCTGGATTGAGCACCCTTAGAGGCAGCAGCACCCATGTAACCACCTAAGATGGCGTCTTGAGAATAGTATTCTTTACTTCTGCCATCGAAGTGTGAACGGTTAGTATTAGCACCTGGGCCCCACCAACCAGTGGTGATGGAATCTTTTTGAAGGACTAATTCACCAACGAGTTCGCCCATTCTTTCGATTAATTCAACGTTGAATGTAGCGGCTTGTAATGGAGCATCTGGCCATGTGAATGTACTACCTAAGTTAAGTGGTCTATCAGTATTGGAATCAGCCATCTTGCCAACGGCAGCAATGGCTGGTTGAGCAGAAGTGAATAAACTTGTCAATTCTTGATAGGTGAGTTGGTTCATGAATGTATCCCATTTTGGATCATCGAGTGGGACATTAGCCATATCTTTGAGCTTGAGAGTAATTGTTCTTTCATTAGCGTTAGCAGCTTGTGTCCAATTTTCTGGGATTTGACCTTCTTTGGCCCATTTGGATTCTTTCGCGTTCTTATCGATAGAACCTTTTTCTTCACCAAATAAGTTATTTAAGTTGTTTTCAGCACCCATGGCATATGTTTGAGCGGCTTTCTTAATTGCATCAGCGCTTAAGATTAAATCTTCATATGTTGGAGCTTTTGGGAATGTGCCGTCCATATCTTCTCTAGACAAGAGTTTGGAACCGACACCATTCTTTAATGACCAAGAACCATCGGCTGGACGTAATGAATAGTCTAATTCTGTTGGATCAGAGAATAATGGCTTCACTTCATTACCAGAGAAAGTATCTTTGGTTAAGTTTGTTGTAGCAGCAAGGTTGAAATCATAAGCAGCGTATTCTTCACTTTCAGAAGAACGGAGATATGAAGAGGAACCCATGGCTAATAATTGATAATCACCAGCATCTAATTCCCAACCTTTATGACTATTTGCGTTAGCATCGAATGAGTCGAAAGACGCTAAATCTTCAACATCAACTTCAACGGTAACGACTTGTGATTTACCTGGTTGTAATAATTTTGTTTTAGCAAAGCCAACGAGTTTAACGGCTGGTTTTTCAATTTCACCGGCAATATATGGCGCTCTTTCATAAATTTGAACGCTCTTCTTACCAGCGACATCACCTGTGTTGGTGACTTTAACAGCAACGTAGACTTTTTTGACTTGTCCTTCACCTTCAGCTAAGTGGCTAGAGGCAAAGGCTTTGCTTAATTTAGCGTCTTCAAAGACACCTTGCATATCAAATTTGAATGTTGTGTAAGATAAACCGAAACCAAATGGATAAACAACATTGCGGTTGTACCATTGATCAGCAGCGGCTTTACGTTCAGCAGCGGCTAAACCAGCAGTAACAGCGGTATTACCTTCTAATGATTCTTGATAATAGGTTTCATAGAATTTATATCCGAAGTAAATATCTTCTTCGTAATCCATGAATCTAATACCGGATAATTGTGTACCTGGTTTACCAGTTAAATAGGAATTTTCTGGATGATCTGGATCGTTTGGGAAACGGGCGACGTAGTCACCTGGAACATCAGAGGCTAAGGAACCGTATCTGAATTGTCTGCCTGTACCTGTATTCATGAATGTAGGATCGGCTGTAAAGTCTCTTTCATATTCGTGAGAAGCACTACCTGATGGGTTGACTTCACCGGATAAGATTTTAGCGACTGCAGTGATACCAGCAGAATGAATGCCTGGACGACCAAACCAAAGGATGCCATTAATGCCTGGGTCCTTTTCTAAGTTATAGAATTCAAACGCGTGTGAAGAGTTAAGTGTAACGATAACTTTCTTGAAGTTTGCTTTTGCAAATTCAATGAGTTCTTGTTCAGATGAACTTAATTGTAAGCCGTGTTTGACTTCGACATTATCACCATGAACAATAGCGTTGTCTAAATCATCTGTGGCTTCTTTTGGTGACCATGCAGAATGTTTATGTTCCCAACCATATGGTTCATCTTCGGTTGCACCATCTTTTTTCTTATCTTGGAGTTCTCTGAGAGCACCATCTTGGTCTCTATGGCCGGCTAATTCACCATCTTTGCCTTGAACGGCATCAGCAGATGTTTTACCTGTTAAGGCAACTTCTGGTGAAATGTTTTCTTTACCAACAACTCTTTGTAAGACGATAATTGCAGCATCGTCATAATTATGAATGGAACGATTGACAGCTTCGCCAAATTTAACAACTTCTTTCTTTTCTTCTCTACTTGCTAAAGAAGCATAGAAATCTTCCATGACTGGGTTAACTTTAAATCCAGCATTTCTTAAGCCAGAAGCCATTGGATCAACAGCGTTTGGCGCAAAAAGAGTACCATCGACACCTTCTGCAATATCAGCGGATCTGACACCAAGAACTGTGACAGCTTCAGTTTTGACATTTAATGGTAAGGAACCATCGTTTTTGAACAAGACCGCACCTTCTTCAACGATTTTGCCAGCATGTTCATGCGCGGCGTTGAAGGCTTCTTCTTTGGTCTTGAATTCAGTAAAGAATTTACCACCATATTGTAAATTTTCATTGGCGGCAAAGACTCCACTTGGTTTCATAGCGGCGCCTAAAGCCATAGCCGCTGCGACTGATAAGACAGAAACAGCTAATAACTTAGGGCTACTAAAAACCTTTTTGTTACTTTTTTTCGTAACCATTATTCTTTTTCCTCCTGTATTGTGCCGTATAAAAAACAGCACTCGAATTGCTTTCATTATAAAAGCGCAAAAAACGAGGAATAAAAAAGAGGTATGAACAGCATAAAATATGGTACGAACGGCAAATTAGTCAATAAGCAAATCGCATTATTGACATATTTTATAAGAAGGAAAAAAGAAAGATGAAAGATTAAGATTCTTTTTTAGATGTTTGAGGGAAAATAATGCGACACACAAAGAAGTTATTACTATAACCAAATTTAGCCTCGCCACTATATTTTCTTACAATGCGTTTGACACTCTTTATACCATAGCCATGATATTTTTTGTTTTTAGAAGTGATCGGTGTCTCACCTTCAAATTGTGGCGCGTTAGACGAATAATTTCTCACAACAATCATTACCATTTGCTTCTCATTAACGATTTGGAAATGGATGATACGATTTTGTTTTTCTTCTAAAAGAGCCGCTTCAAAAGCGTTGCTAAGTAAATTATCAAACAAAGAAATAATACTATTCGGTTCCATAAAACTTAGCAATGAACCATCCACAAAATAGGTGAAATCAATTTCCTCTTTAATAGCGATAATGTTGTAATTAGAAAGTAAACTATCGATGGCAGGATTGCCGGTTTTGGCAAAATAATCATACCTATCCACTGCTTCGTTGAACTGTTTAATGATATCCATCGTTTCCTCTTTCGAACCACCACTTTGTTCCAATCTTTGAAGTCTCTTTTTTAGATCGTGTATTTCAAGTTGAAGAGCGTCTAAGTTTTTAGAAAAAGACATATTCTTTTGACTTTCTCTTTCAATGAGAATGTCGAGTGTCTTCTTTTCGCTTTCAAGCTTGCTTTCCGAAACAATGTTAATTTGTAAATATAGACCTAAGAAGCAACATGAAATAGCATAAATTGGGCAAATGACTAACACAGTAAAACTATTGGCGGTTCCTTCGAGAGTAAAGCTAGTGAAGGAAGAAATAGCGACGCACACAAATAAATTGACGATAGACACGACAATGAAACGATTGTTTTTTAAAGTTTCATCATAATTAAATCTAGATATTTGTTTCCTGATAACAAGGAGCCAGAACAAGAAAGAGAACGAGAGAGCAAAAAGCAAATCGCATAGCATATAGAAATAATAACCAAACGAAAACATAAATGTGTTTATCTGTGGAATAAAGAATTTTACAATTGTAATAATATTTCTTGATAAATGTTCAATTAAGCATGCTACAGACACCAAGAAAAGAGCTTTACGAACAGACATCTCGTGGAATAAAAGTAAAGCAAAAAAGGCAAATGCTGCGCATATTAAGAAAAATAAGATATTAAAAATATTGCCAAGAAAAGCGTTGCCACCAGATAATTTAACAATTGTTAGAAATCCCCATCTAGATAAAGCGGCAATAGAGAGAACTAAAATCGGGCAAAAGATAATTTTTAAAACAAAAAAGCGACGTAATTTGTTTTGCGGTTTAAGCAAAATCAAAATAAAAGTTATAGTAATAATAAAATATAAAGCACGCATCAAAGATTCAACGAAGGGATGTGGGAACATATCAATTGCCTTCCTTTCTATCAAAGAATCCAAATAGTTCTTCAATAAAAGCTTTTTTTCTTTGTCTCGCTAGAGGTAATTCTTTACCGCCGACTATAACGGTATCGCCCGTTGTTTTTTCAACATAAGCTAAATTGACATAAACACCTTTTTTGGAATATGAAAACAAATCCTTAGGAAGTATTTTTTCGTATTCGTGTAAAGAGCCTCTAACCCAGTAATCATCTTTAGCGGTATGAAAAACGAGGTAGTTTCTTTCTTTTTCAATATAAATTATGGAATCGTGACTAATAACAACATTTTCAGACGACGCCACTTTCAAAACTATCTTCTTTGATTGACGATGGAGATCGACATTAAGTACACGGGATAAACGGTGAGCAATATTACTATAGTCAAACGGTTTAACAATATAGTCAAAAGCCCCTACTTCATATCCTTTTAACGCAAATTGAGCCAAATTAGAGCAAAAAATGATAACGACTTTTTCGTCTTTTTCTCTTATCTTCCTGGCCAAATCCATACCATTAAGGTGTGGCAAATCAATATCCAAAAAATAGAGGTCTTCAAAGCCTGTGCGTTTTTCTAACGCTTCCAAGCTGCTGTTATACGTTTTTAGAGAAAAAGGTAATCCGGCGTTATGAAAAAACTGCTCAATAAGATTAGCTAATTTGTTTGCGCAATCGCGGTCATCTTCAACTATAACAATATTCTTAATCATTTGATGTTCTGTGTTTTATAATACTAGGTATTTATAAAGATAAGTGTTTAAAGGTATATACTGCTCAAAAATAGGTACAAAATGTCGAAAATTAGGTACAAAATGAAAATGTACAATTCTTTTTTTGACAAAAACGATATGCTTGGTTATTAATATAATAACAATTTTTAAGTAAAAAAATATATGGATAGTCACTATAAAAAATATGAAATAAGAAAACAAATAAAGATAAATTAAAATCCAGCTTGTCATTATTGAGAACGATGATAAGTTGTTATAAAATTATTGTTGTTTTAAAGGACGCATTCATATGAATAAAAAACAAGAAGTTATTTCCCTTGCGGATAAATATATTAAGGACGTACCTGGATTTCCAAAGCCTGGCATTATCTTTAAAGACGTGACACCTGTATTTGAAAACCCAGAATATTTGCAAAAAGTTTTTGATGTGATGGTTGATGAATTAAAAGAAAACCACATTGAATTTGATAAGATTGCTTGTCCAGAAGCAAGAGGCTTCTTATTTGGTGTTCCATTAGGTTTAGCCACCAAAAAAGGTGTTGTTATTGCTAGAAAGCCTGGTAAATTACCAAGACCTGGTAACTGTGTCTCTTATAATTTAGAATACGGCACCGCTACTCTTGTGATTTCTGAAGGTTCCATTCAACCAGGCGATAAAGTTTTGGTGGTTGATGATTTATTAGCGACAGGTGGATCCGCTAAAGCATTATGTGAATTAATTGAAAGAAGTGGCGCTTCTGTCGCGGGTGTTTTGTTCTATATTGAACTAACTCCACTTAAAGGACGTAAAGTTCTTGAAAAATACCCAGTAATCTCAATTGTCCCTGTTGAAGCTTATTAACGATCTTCTCTAAAATACGATAGACCAAGCCCTGCTGGCGCTTGGTTTTCTTTTCTGTTGAAAATGCTAGTGAGAATTAAAATGATGACGGTAGCGAAGTATGGAATTAATTCGATAATCTTTTTATCTGGTCCTGAAACGGATAAATATTTCGGAAGAATGTATAGGAACGCAAAGAAGAATGAGCCCGCCATACCGATATCAGTTCTCCACATAGCGAAAATAACGAGCGAAACAGCAAGCCACCCATAAGAATCCACGACGAACTCAAAAGCGCCGCCACACCAGTCAAATAAGTAGAATAAACCACCTAATCCAGAGATAGCACAACCAATAATTGTGGCAACGTAACGATATCCATCAACATTTATACCTGCTGCGTCAGCGGCAGATGGATTTTCACCAACGGTTCTTAAAAACAAACCGACGCGTGTACTTTTCATGACAAAAGCGATTGCTAAAGCCATTAAAATCGCAATATACACCAAGAAACCATGAGAGAAGAATAACTGTGTAAACCAATTGGCGCTACCAAATGATTCTGGGAAAAGATGTCCAAAATATTTACGGGCAATTGTGGAAAAACCATCGATAATGACATAATCCAAAGAATTCTTTAAGGAAGAAATAACGAATGGATATAAGCCAACACCAAGAGTGGTAATAACTAAACCAGTAACATTTTGATTACAGTGCAAAGTCACAGTTAAGAATGAGAACAAAGCACCTGTTAATCCTGCAAAAACAATACAAGATAGTAAAGGAATAAAAACGCTTAAGAATGGGTTAGCATGAGCTGCACCACCAATAGCGTTCAAATAGGTAAATCCACCAATCGCGCCGCCCATAGCGCCCATGCACATAACACCAGGCGTGCCTAAGTTTAAGTGACCTGATTTTTCAGTCACAGTTTCACCAGCAGAACCGAATAAAAGGACACAAGATTGACATATAAAAACATTCTTTATTAATTACTTGCTTGAGTCGCAGATTCTTCAACATCTGGAAGCCCTTCTTCACGATTGAATACTGAGTTGAAAATTTTGGTCGTTTTTGTTTTGAAATCATCAACAACAACTGCATATCTACGTGAATCTTTGATTAATTCGCCATTTGAATCTAAGTCATGAATAACAACCAAGTTAATCATTTCTCCATTAATTGGAATAGATGCCCAGAACTGAGTTTGATTATCGTGTAGTTCCTTAAAAAGATATACGTCCGGAAATGCTTCTCCGAAACTTTTAGGCACAAACAAGCCTTTTCTTTTAACAAATTTATCTTCCACTATTGGTTTCTCCTTTTCGCGTTCTTCGCATTAAATGGAATTGCTCTAGTACGAGCTTGATAATTAAATTATGTAACTTTTAATCTGTGATTATGTCCCCACTAAAGAGACGTTTTTTCATACTGCTTTACCGTTGATTCGAACATGCCAAACACGATATCGACTACGCCGTCTTTTGCTATAGTTTTACCAGCTTCTTTGACTTTGTATCTCACTAGTTTCTTTGTTTCTTTGTCTAACGTAATAACGATAAATTCGACAGATTCGTCTTTTTTAGAAGTTCGATAAAGATTAATGACCTCATCGCCCAAACATGTATTTATTGCTAGTTCAGGCTCATTATCTTGGTTTGGATAATCATTGATAAGTACCGTTGTATCGCTTGGCAAAGTTTTCTCTGCATACGCATTAATCTTTTTCATTTTCAAAGTCTCCTTTGTATAAATTAATCGCTTCTGTGCTGTTAATATCTACTTCATCGAACCACTCACTATAATGATCAGCAAATTCAACTCCTAAATCTTCTTCAGCAACCAATTCTGCCTTATAGACTCTTTTTTTGCCTGTCTTTTTATCTAGTTCAATGACGATATAAGGCACTTTTGGTTCTTTTCCAGTAAATTCCTTACCATCAATAATTTCAGTCTTTACAATGCCTCTTTCATACATAACAATCTTGTCGCTGTAATTAACTGTCGTGCTTAATGCAAACACTCCATCGTCGAATAACCAATCACCTAAGCTGACTACCGGTTTCTTTTCCATATAAATAATCTCCTTTAATTTTTTATGCCCTTATTATGCAATTTTTAATGTGTCAAAAGGTCTCTACGCAAGAGACACTGATGGGTGAAAGTATTTTTTAGTATTAATAAAGAATTTATTAAATTTATCTAAGTTTAATGTAATGTATCTATATTTAAGACCAGTGTAGCCACCTTTTTTATTGATGATTCTAATGAGGCCCCACTTTTTGAGTTTTAAGTATGTTTTATTTAATTTTTTATTATTAAGGAAAAGATAAGAGTATTCACAGTTATCGTATTTAGGAAGAGTAGTAAGTTTTTGAGTAGTTTGATTAATTAAATCGTTTAATGTTGAAAGACCATCAGCTTGTAATCTGAGTTGACATTTTTGATCATTTAAAACTTGTTTAATGATTTTTTTGTTTGAATTGAATTGTTGTTTGAGTTGTAAATAGTTTGCCATAATGCGCTCCTTTAAATTTTGTAGCTCAATTATGGAACTTTTTAGACTCGCTTTTGTCCCTACTGGAGAGACATTAAAAATAGCTCTTCTGGTCGCCGCTAGTTAATAGATATTAATTAATAAATATATAAATAAAGATATGAATCGCGTGACTCAAATACTAAGTCAAAAAAAGCCACCTTTCGGCAGCTTCTATTTGATAAAACAATTTGCACCAATTAAGCTAAGTGGCTTTGCACAGCTACAGCAGGCATTATTTCTTTAAGGATAATCCCACAAT
>Ga0256407_10004223_pt1 | contig 24301 bp, 18 predicted proteins | sample RumenRJG_04DNA_FD_193489 | JGI IMG/M metagenome (GOLD analysis project Ga0256407, IMG submission 193489) | Bovine rumen microbial communities from Lethbridge, Alberta, Canada - RJG_04 | ecosystem: Host-associated > Mammals > Digestive system > Stomach > Rumen | place: Canada: Alberta... | reverse complement strand
ATTAAAAAAGTTTACAAAGATAGTTTTCATAAGATTTATATTATCCGTTTTTCGCGTTTTTCGAAACACATGCGGGAAGAAATTTGCGGGTTTTTAATGCGGCTTCAGGACTTTATTTCCGGAAAGTTCCGGGAAAGCGCTTGACGGAAAGCCTTTGGAATGGTATTTCAAATGAATAGAAGAATCCATGAACAGGGGGAAGCATATGAACTTTGTATTTATCTCGCCGAATTTTCCGCATACTTACTGGAATTTCTGCGACCGTCTGAAAAAGAACGGCGTCAATGTCCTGGGTATCGGAGACGCGCCGTATGATGAACTGGAAGAGCCGCTGAAAGCCTGCCTGACGGAGTACTACAAGGTCAGCAGTCTGATGGATTACGACCAGGTGTACCGCGCTGTCGGCTTTTTCTGCTTTAAGTACGGAAAGATCGACTGGGTGGAATCCAACAACGAATTCTGGCTGGAGCAGGACGCAAGGCTTCGCACGGATTTCAATATCACCACCGGAGTCAGGGCGGACCAGATCGACTTCATCAAGAAAAAATCCCTGATGAAGAAGATCTACCAGGAGAATGGGATCCCCACGGCGCGTCAGTCCCGGGTCACCACGAAAGAAGACGCGGAAGCTTTTCTGGAAGAAGTGGGGTATCCGGTCATCGTGAAGCCGGACACCGGCGTGGGAGCCAACGACACCTGGAAGCTCTCGAAAAAAGAGGACCTGGACCGCTTTTTCAATGAGCTGCCTGAGGTTCCGTACGTCATGGAAGAGTTCATCGAAGGAGATATCTGCTCCTACGACGCCATCATCGATGCTTCCGGAGATCCGCTGTTCGAGAACATGACCCACTTCCCGCCGTCCATTATGGATATCGTGCTGAAGAATCTGGATCTGTCCTATTACACCTGCGCGGAGGTTCCCGCGAAGCTTCAGACGCTGGGCAGGAAGACCGTGAAGGCCTTCAATGTGCGCAGCCGCTTTGTCCACCTTGAGTTCTTCTGTCTGGCCAAAGGAAGAAAGGGACTTGGCAGGAAGGGCGATTTCGTGGCCCTGGAGGTGAACATGCGCCCGGCCGGAGGCTATACGCCGGATATGATCAATTTTGGCCACTCCACGGATGTCTACCAGATCTGGGCTGATATGGTGGCTTTCAACGAGCGCCGTTTCCCGAAGGCGGAGCAGGAGCAGTTCTGCGCCTACGCCAGCCGGCGCAGCGCTTATGAGTACGTGCACTCCCACGAGGAGATCCAGGAGAAATACGGCAGCTGCATCAAAATGCAGGAAGCCATGCCGGAGATGAACTGGCCCCAGATGGGCGAGTACATGTACACGGCACAGCTTCCCACGGAAGAGGCAGTCTTCGAGTATATCCACTTTGTGACAGACAGAAAGTAAGGACAGGAACTGTCATGCGGTATCCTGCTCCGCTCATTTTCCGGGCGGCAGCAGGATGCCGCATATTTTTCTGAAGACCTTGTCGTTCTGCGTGACGATCAGGCAGAGGTTTTCCCGGCAGCGGGACACATTCTGGTAGAGGACGCGGTCCGGCAGCCAGGCGTTGTCCTTCCGGGGCGCCGCCGTGAGGAGTCCGGCGCTGTCATAGAAAAAGCTGCTGTCCAGGGTGACGACGACGTTGTCAAATTCCTGGCCGATGAGATCCCGCATGTTTTCCATTCCGCAAAAGACATAGCCTTTCCCGGTGATGTAGGAGAGAAGCAGTTCCTCTTCCTCCTGGGAGGCGGCCCGGAGCAGGGTGATATTCTCGTAGCGGTACTTTGCTGTCCTGGACTTCAGGTTGAAGAGATTGCTTACAAAGGCCGCGGACTCCGGGTTGTTGCGGAGTCTGGATGAGAGGGAACAGATACTCTTCCCGCAGAGAAGTTCGATCTGGGAGGAGATGTCCCGTTCTTTTTCCGGAACGGAGAGGACCTGGGAAGGATCGTACACAAAAATGCAGCTGAGACCCCGGCTCAGGACAAAAGAGACGATCCGGTCGAAACCTACCTGGTAGAGACGCTGGGACTCGTCAACAAGGATCACGTCGCAGCTGCTTTCTTCCAGAAATTCTTCCGTCACGTCCCGGATCGGGACGATCGTCACGGAGGGAAGCGCCGCGTTCAGGACGAGATGGCCCGGGGACAGCGCAGCGCCATGGATCAGGAGGATCCTGTGTTTTTCCCCAAGATTCTTTGCCAGGTCAAAGAGGAGCAGTGTTTTTCCGGTACCCGGTTCCCCGGTGATGCCGAGAAACAGCGCTTCTTCTTTTTTTGCGGCGATGGCGACCTGGAGCTCCTTCCGGTAGAACATCTGCTGGTTCGTCAGGAAATACTGACTGCTCAGGAAACGTTCCGGCGAGGAGATGGGGGAGATAATGAAGTCGGAGGCATGGAAATGGCGGGACAGATCCTCCGGTTCGAAAGAAGTGAAGGTCCTCATGGCACGGATCAGGTCCTCCACGCCGCACTCCGTGAGCCGGCCCCTCCGGTCCAGAGTGTAGAATCTCCTGTCCGAGGAGACATAGGTGAAGGAGAAGATCTCTGAAGAAATGGTATTCAGATAGTACCTGTTCTGCAGAAGCTGCTTCCCGATCCGGTCGGGCTCGATTTCCTGGCTCTTCAGCTCGATGTTCAGAACAGCGCTGCGGTCGGAGCGGACCTTCAGCAGATCGAATTCTTTTCCGATATGATCTATGATAAAGGAAAAGAAGAAGCCGTCATACAGGGAAAGATCCGTCAGGCCGTTCCTTTTCAGGGTTTTCAGAAGAGAGCGCAGCGCAGTCTGGTCCGCCCTGCGGATCCGTGTGACACCATTCCTTCCGGACAGAATGTTCTCATAGTCCGAAAAGAGCCGTTCGTTGGAAATGCCGGACAGATAGTAAAGATTGACGGCGCGCATGAGATTCCTCCTGGGATATTCCGGCGGTCTGATGAACAAGACGGGCTGATTGTAGTATAATAAAAGTAATGTTTCGGCAGCCTATCTGTATTCTAACATAAGTGTGTCGGCACGGAACAGTTCTGTTCCGCCGGAAAGGAAAGTATGGAAGTAAAATTTGACGTAACACCGGAAACTGCGGAATTGATCGAAGAACTGCGGGAAGAAGGAGAGTTCGATATTGACGGCATGGTGTCAAAACTGATCCCCTACGGTCTGTTCAAAGATACAGAAGTAGATGCGGCGGACCTGTATTTCGAGGATGTCTGGTTTGACTTTGGTCTGGAGGAGATCGAGGACGAAGTCGGAAGAAGCCTCTCGGATTCCGAAGTGCGGGAAGTGATCATTGCGAAATTCGCCATGTACCTGAATTCGGAATTTGAGATCGATGTGGCGTACTGCTCCGAAATGGACCCGGGCGCTGTCGTTCATATTGAGTGCGACGTGGAGCCGATGACCTGCAGGAAACTGATCGCAGGAGGATGCCGGGAGATCGAGGAGATCCCGCTTCTGGAGGTCTACGACGCCTATGCCGATGAAGAAGGGGAGGTCTTCCCGGATCTTCCTGAAGGGGCGGACAGCGAAGATTACCGTGAGATCACCGTGGCGGATATCTTCTTCTGCCCCGGCGCGGAACCGGAGGATCTCCGGGAGCTCCTGAAAATGGTGGATATCCCGGAATACCATTCTTATGATTACATTGTACCCCAGGAAGACCTGGGTGAAGACGCTGACGAAGAAGAACCGGAGGACGAAGATTGAACGAAGATCGTTTCCGCATCAGAAAAGCGGAGGAAAAGGACCTGCCCGGGATCATGGAGATCTATGCCGGCGCCCGTGAGTTCATGGCGGAACACGGCAATCCGCGGCAGTGGGGAAACACGAACTGGCCTCCGGAAGCCCTGATCCGGAAGGATATTTCGGAAGGAAAGAGTTTTGTCTGCGAGGTCCCGGGAACGGAAGGATCTGCCGGTGCTACAGCCCGGATCGCTGCCGTCTTCTTTTACGATCACGGCAGGAATATCGAACCCTGCTACAGGGTGATCGAGGGGAAGGGCTGGAGCGGCGGAGACACCTACGGCGTGGTGCACCGCATCGCTTCCGCCGGCAGTGAGCGCGGCGCCGGCACCTTCTGCATCCTGTGGGCCTTCCGGCAGTGCGGATACCTGCGGATGGATACCCACGGGGACAATTACGTCATGCAGAATCTTCTGACAAAGCTTGGCTTTGTTCCCTGCGGCATCGTCCACGTGGAGGAGGACGATGACCCCAGGATCGCCTACGAAAAAACAGGAGAGGGAAGGCCATGAACTGTCTGGAAAGAGAGAGGTTCTACACTCTGGAGCACTATGAATACGGAGAAGCCTTCACCGGAAGCTTCCGCTCGAAGTGCTACCGACTGGCGATAGAACCGCTGGAAAATGTCCATTTCGTTCCGCCGGACAAGCGGGGAGAGCGGTCTCTGAGGGCATGGGTCTGGGACGGCCCCTTTTCTTTCGCTGAGACGGAGGACGAAAAGAAAGAATGCAAAGATTTTCCGTATTCCAAGGAGGGCCTGGACGCAGCAGTCGAGTGGCTGGACTCCAGGTGTGAAGGAGCGGAACCGCTGAAACTGCTGTGAACCGCAGTGAACCGCAGTGAACCATTCCTCTGGCTTCTCTGGTTGGGCGTTTTCTGGCGGCTTTACAAATTCTGTTCCCCTGAAAATGCATTTTCCAGTGAGATTGGAAGGCTCTGAAGAGGCTTTCCGGGCGTTTTTAATCATTTTTGAAAAATTTGTTCCCTTTTCAAAGATTTTTGTACTATTGCTTTTGATAAAAAAGGGGACAAAAATCCGCATAATAGCCTGAAAACGCCCATATGACGGCTTCAGCGGCGGAAATCTGGAATTTAAGGCCCTCCAGAAGGGAACAAATTCTGAAAAACACATAAAAAACGCCCGATGCTGTTTCCAGGCGGCTGCAGTCATCTGTTTTTGAAAAAGAACTGTCCTCTTGCAGGACAGATGATCTATGAACAGAAAAGAACGCCTTCCCGGCGGGAACGACAGGTCCTTCGGGAAGGCGTTCTTTTATTTTTAGTTACAGATGATCAGAACAGTCCGGAGATGACCCCGTCCTCGCTGATATCGATCTTCTCCGCGGCAGGCACCTTCGGGAGTCCGGGCATCGTCATGATGTCGCCGGTGAGCGCGACGATAAAGCCTGCGCCGGCGGCGATCTTCAGGTTGCGGACAGTGACTTCGAAGTCCTTCGGCGCGCCGAGCTTCTTCTGGTCGTCTGTGAAGGAATACTGAGTCTTTGCCATGCAGATGGGGCAGTCGCCGTAGCCGAGCTCGGTGAGCCGCTGGGCCTGCTTCTTCGCGTTCGGCGTCAGTACAGCGCCGGTGCCGTGGTAGATGCGGCGGACGATGGTATCGAGCTTCTCCTCGATGGAAAGGCTGCTGTCGTAGGAGAAGGTGAAGTGAGACTCCGTGTTCTCATCGCAGAGACGGACCACTTCCTTCGCAAGTTCGATGCCGCCTTCGCCGCCCTTGCCCCAGACTTCGGAGAGGGCCACGTTGCATCCGAGCTCCGCGACTTTCCTGCGGACAAGATCCAGCTCCGCCTCCGTGTCGGTGGGGAAGCGGTTCACAGCCACGACGGTGGGAAGACCGTAGACCTGGGACATGTTCTCCACATGCTGCAGCAGGTTCGGAAGGCCCTTCTCCAGCGCCTCCAGGTTCTCATTGTTCAGGTCTGCCTTGGCGACGCCGCCGTGATGCTTCAGGGCGCGGACCGTAGCCACCACCACGCAGGCGTCGGGCTTCAGACCCGCCATGCGGCACTTGATGTCGCAGAACTTCTCTGCGCCGAGGTCAGCGCCGAAGCCTGCTTCCGTGACGCAGTAGTCGCCCAGCTTCAGGGCCATGCGCGTCGCGATGACAGAGTTGCAGCCATGGGCGATGTTCGCGAAGGGGCCGCCGTGGACAAAGGCCGGGGTTCCTTCCAGAGTCTGTACCAGGTTCGGCTTGATGGCGTCCTTCAGGAGAGCAGCGGCGGCGCCGGTGGCCTTGATGTCATCGACCGTGACGGGCTCGTTGTCGTAGGTGTAGCCGACGACGGTCCTGCCGAGACGCGCCTTCAGATCCGTGATGGAAGAGGAGAGGCAGAGAACTGCCATGATCTCGGAAGCGACAGTGATGTCGTAGCCGTCCTCTCTTGCCACGCCGTTGGTGCGTACGCCGAGACCGTCCACGATCTGGCGGAGCTGACGGTCGTTCATATCGACGCAGCGCTTCCAGGTGATGCGCTTCGGGTCAATGCGAAGAGAGTTGCTCTGGTAGATGTGGTTGTCCAGCATGGCAGCGATCAGGTTGTTCGCTGCGCCGATGGCATGGAAGTCGCCGGTGAAGTGAAGGTTGATGTCCTCCATGGGGATCACCTGGGCATAGCCGCCGCCGGCAGCGCCGCCCTTGACGCCGAACACCGGCCCGAGGGACGGCTCGCGCAGGGCGAGGACCGAGTTCTTTCCGATCTTCCGGAGTCCGTCCGCCAGACCGATGGAAGTGGTGGTCTTTCCTTCGCCCGCCGGCGTGGGGGTGATGGCGGTCACCAGGACCAGCTTTCCGTCCTTCCGGTCCGTCTCCCGGAGAAGCTGGTAATCCACTTTTGCTTTGTAATTTCCGTACAATTCAAGGTATTTTTCGTCAACTCCCGCAATTTTCGCGATCTCCGTGATCTTTTTCGGCTTCACGGACTGCGCGATCTCAATGTCAGACATATATCCCATGTTGTTTCCTCCAGATTTCCATTGATGTAACAACATTGTATTCGCTAATTCTGTTTTCGTAAATGATTTTTTGCGTTCCCTATGATATGATGTTATCAGGGCCGGGGGCCAGGAGCTCTTCGGAAAATGAAAAGACAGAGGAGGATAATGTCTTGATTACCAACGATGAATCTTTGATCCACGTACGGCATAAAATCATTGAGGATGTCTGCAGACTGGCATGGAACGACCAGCTTGATGAGGAGCATAAAGAGGAGATTGTCTATAAAATAGCGCCCGGACCGAGACCTGCCGTGGGACGCTGCTGCATCTATAAGGAGAGAGAGATCGTCCGGCACAGGATCCGGCTCGCCGAGGGTCTGAATCCTGTCAATAATCCCGATTCCAGCAACATGGTGCAGGTGATCCAGCCTGCCTGCGACGAGTGCCCGCTTTCCGCGTATTCTGTCACGGATAACTGCCGCAAGTGTCTCGGCCAGGCATGTAAGAGCGCCTGCCATTTCGGCGCCATCACCATCGGCGAGTTCCGTTCCCACATCGATTCCACGAAGTGCAAGGAGTGCGGCATGTGCGCCAGCGCCTGCCCATTCGGAGCCATTGTGCATCTGGAGCGCCCCTGCAAGAAGTCTTGTCCGGTGGACGCGATCTCCTACGATGAATTCGGCTACTGCGTGATCGACGAGTCAAAGTGCATCAGCTGCGGACACTGCATCCACAACTGTCCCTTCGGCGCGATCTCCGCGAAGACCTTCCTGGTAGACATCATCAAGGCCATCAAAGCGGGAAGGGAAGTGTACGCGATGTGCGCGCCCGCCACAGAAGGTCAGTTCGGAGAAAAGATCTCCATGGCCTCCATCAAGGACGCCTGCATTAAACTCGGCTTCAAGGACATGGTGGAAGTGGGCCTCGGCGGAGACATGACTGCCGCCTATGAATCCCTGGAGTGGTCTGAGGCGAGGAAAGAAGGCAAGAAGATGACCACCTCCTGCTGCCCGGGCTTCATCAACATGCTGAAGAAGCATTTCCCGAAGCAGTATGAGGAGAACATGTCCTCCACCGTATCTCCCATGTGCGCGATCTCCAGATACCTGAAAGCCATGCATCCGGGCTGCATGACCGTGTTCATCGGACCGTGCGTCGCGAAAAAGTCCGAGACCGCTGACAAGTCTGTCCCGGACAACGCGGATTACGCGATGACTTACGGCGAGTTCCATGCTCTGCTTCTGTCCAGAGACATGGACATGGAGCCGGTGGAAGACGAGTATCAGGAGTCTTCGATCTGGGGCAAGCGCTTCGCCACCAGCGGCGGCGTCGCGAATGCGGTCCTGGAGTGCATGCAGGAGAGAGGCGAGAGCATCGACGACATCAAGCTCCTGAAGTGCGCCGGCGGAGCAGAGTGCAAGAAGGCCCTGACTCTTCTGAAGGTCGGACGTCTGCCCGAGGACTTTATCGAGGGCATGGCCTGCCCGGGCGGCTGCGTGGGCGGTCCCTCCAGGCACAAGACCGAGCTTGAGCTGAAGCGCTCCAGAGAGGCGCTGCTGAAGAAGGCGGACAACAGAAAGGTCCTTGAGAACCTGAAGAACTATCCCATGGACAAATTCTCCATGTTCCGCGACGGACACATGGAATAACGCGAATGTTTTGCAGGATCGCGTGAGCGCGCAGCGCGGAGCAATCCGTGTTATTCATAAATTAAAAAAAAGCGAGGAGATTCCGAATGAGCGTAAAGTCAAATGTTCCGACTCCCCATATCGAAGCCAGGGCAGGAGAGATCGCGGAGACCATCCTTCTGCCGGGAGACCCGCTCCGCGCGAAGTACATTGCAGAGAATTTCCTGTCGGACGTGAAGCAGTTCAACTCTGTGCGGAACATGTTCGGATATACGGGGACGTATGAAGGGAGACCGGTGTCTGTCATGGGCACCGGCATGGGATGCCCGTCAATGGGCATCTACTCCTACGAGCTGATCCATTTCTACGGGGTGAAGAACCTGATTCGCGTCGGCACTGCCGGCTCCATCCATCCGGACGTGCATATCCGTGACCTGGTGTTCGGCATCGGCGCCTGCACCACCTCCAATTTCCCGGCGCTGATGGAGCTCCCTGGCGTCTTTGCACCGGTGTGTTCCTTCGAGCTGCTGAGGAAGGGCGTGGAGAAGGCAGAGCAGATGGATCTCCGGTATAAAGTCGGAAATATCCTTTCCTCGGATATGTTCTACGGACCGGCGGAAGGACCGGAGGCTTCAAAAAAATGGGCATCCATGGGTGTCCTTGCCATCGAAATGGAAGCCGCGGCGCTTTACACGAACGCCGCCTTCGGAAATGCGCGGGCGCTGACAGTCCTCACGATCAGCGACCATCTCCTGACAGGGGAGACAACGTCGGCCGAAGAGAGGCAGAACAGTTTCACAGATATGATGCAGGTCGCGCTGAGCCTGGCGTGACTTGCGGAAAGCAGGTCTAACAGAGGGGACTGCCGGCTGGAAATGCCGCAGTCCCTTTGTCAGTGAACCGGTTTTCCTGCGGGAAAATGAGGTCCGGAGGTAAAGCAGTGGTAAGAACTCTTGCAAAGCACATCGGGAAGTACAGGACTGCGTCGATCCTCTCTGTCCTTTCCGTGCTGGGTGAGGCGGGGATGGACATCCTGATCCCCTTCGTCATGGCAAAACTGATCGACCAGGGCATCTCCAGAGGAGATCTGGGGGCGGTGTACCGCTATGGACTCATGATGCTTCTCTGTGCCGTGATGGCTCTTGTTTTCGGGATCGCGGGGGGCAGGTTCGCCTCCAGGGCTTCCAGCGGCTTCGCGTCCAATCTGAGGGACGCGATGTACGTCAGCATTCAGAACTATTCCTTTTCCAACATTGACAAGTATTCGACGGCGGGCCTGATCACGCGCCTGACGACCGATGTCACCAACGTGCAGAACGCCTATCAGATGATGATCCGGATGATGATGAGATCGCCCGCGATGCTGATCCTGGCGCTGTGCATGACGATCTCCATCAGCCCGCGCCTCTCCCTGATCTTCCTGGGAGCGGCCGCTTTTCTCGGCTGCGCCCTGACCTTCATCCTGAAGCATGCCACCAGCGCCTTCTCCAGGGTCTTCGTGAAGTACGACGACCTGAATTCCAGTGTCCAGGAGAATGTCACCGGTATCCGGGTGGTGAAAAGCTTCGTCCGGGAGGATTACGAGATCGGACGGTTCAATGCAGCCATCGAGGAGATCTACCGGCTGTTCGTCCGGGCGGAGAGCTTTATCGTCTGCAACTTCCCTGTGATGATGCTGACTGTCTACACCTGCATTATTGCAATATCCTGGAACGGCGCCCATGAGATCGTTGCCGGAAGACTGACTACGGGAGAACTTACGAGTCTGTTCTCCTACACAATGAATATTCTCATCTCGCTGATGTTCCTCTCCATGGCCTTCGTCATGATCTCCATGTCTCTGGCCAGCGGGCGGCGCATCGCCGAAGTGCTGAACGAGATCCCCTCTGTCAGGTCCCCGAAGGACCCTGTGATGGAAGTGAAGGACGGCAGCGTGGATTTCTGCAATGTCAGTTTTTCCTACGGAAAGCGCAGAGTTCCGGTGGACTGGGATAATCCTGAAGCCGTGAAGCGCTACCACGAGAAGCAGAAGCTGAAGGAAGCTGTCCGGCAGGGGAAGATGACCGTGCAGGAGGCAGAAAAGCTGGACCCGGATATCCGGGGCACCGGCTGGGAGAAGAAGTACGTGCTCCGGGACATCGACCTGCACATCCGGAGCGGGGAGACGATCGGGATCCTGGGCGGCACGGGTTCCTCAAAGACATCCCTGGTGAGTCTGATCCCGCGGCTTTACGATACCTCTGAAGGAGAGGTGAAGGTAGGCGGGAGGAATGTCCGGGAATACGATCTGACAGTCCTCCGGGACGCGGTAGGCATGGTGCTCCAGAAGAACACACTGTTCTCAGGCACCATTTATGAGAATCTCCGGTGGGGCAATGAGAACGCGGCGGATGAAGAGTGCCGGGAGGCCTGTGTCCTCGCCTGTGCGGACGATTTCATCAGCAGCTTCCCTGCAGGGTACAATACCCGCATCGAGCAGGGAGGCACCAACGTGTCGGGAGGGCAGCGCCAGAGGCTCTGCATCGCCCGGGCACTTCTGAAAAAACCGAAGATCCTGATCCTGGACGATTCCACCAGCGCTGTCGACACCGCGACAGATGCCTCGATCCGGAAGGCGTTCCGGGAGAAGATCCCGGACACCACGAAGTTCATCATTTCCCAGCGCATCTCCGGCGTGAAGGACGCGGACCGGATCCTGGTGCTGGACGAGGGAACGATCAGCGGTTTTGGTACCCACGAGGAACTTCTGAAGACCAACGAGATCTACCGCAGTGTGGCGGAGGCCCAGGCGGAGAGCGGCGGCGATTTCGATCACGCGCCGGGAAAGGAGGCCTGAGATGGCAGGTGGCAGAGGACCGCAGGGACGGCGCCACATGACGGTATCCCAGGCGATGAAGGCCGCGGGATCCGGAAACCTGAACCGTGTGATCAGGATGATCTTCGGAATGTACGGCGGAACGCTTCTGGCGGTAGTGTTTTTCATCGCTGTGGCGGCGGTGGCGGACGTGCGCGGGACACTGTTCCTCCGGGGACTGATCGACGACTATATCATACCCATGACAAAGACAGCCGACCCGGATTTCGGACCGCTCTTCCGGGCGCTCCGGTCCATGGCTCTCATCTATCTGGTGGGCGCCTTTGCCGGATTCGCCTACAACCGGCTGATGGTGCAGGTGGGACAGGGGACCATGCGGCGCATCAGGGAAGATCTGTTTGCCCACATGGAAAAGCTTCCCATCAGTTATTTTGACACGCACGCCCACGGCGACATCATGTCGATCTACACCAATGACACGGACACGCTGCGGCAGTTCATCGGACAGTCCTTCCCGCAGCTCATCAACTCCATCTGCAGCATCGCCAGCGTCTTCGTCAGCATGTGCATCCTGAACATTCCGCTGACGCTGATCTCCGTGAGCATGACCTTCGGGATCCTGTTCGCCTCCGGAAAGATCGCTGCCCAGTCCGGGCGGTTCTTCGGGCTTCAGCAGAGGCACCTGGGAGAGGTAAACGGCTACATTGAGGAGATGATGAGCGGGCAGAAGGTGATCAAGGTCTTTTCCCACGAGGAAAAGAGCATCGCGGAGTTCCGGAGAAAGAACGAAGAGCTCCGGACTGCCAGCGACAAGGCGAACACCATGGCGAACATCCTGATGCCCATCGTGGTGCAGCTCGGGAACCTGGACTATGTGATCGTAGCCGTGCTGGGGGCGACCTTCGCGGTCACCGGACGTTTCGGCGTGACCATCGGCGTCCTGGTGTCCTTCCTGACGCTGAACAGGAACTTCAACCGCCCCTTCTCCCAGATCTCCATGCAGATGAACGCGGTGGCCATGGCGGCGGCAGGCGCGGACCGGATCTACAGCCTCATGGACCTGGAGCCGGAGACGGACAATGGATACGTCACCCTGGTGAACGCCAGGGAGAACCCGGACGGGACGCTCTCCGAGACGAAGGAGAGGACCGGCGTGTGGGCCTGGAAGCACCAGCACCAGGCGGACGGAAGCATCGACTATGTGCGGCTGGAGGGCGATATCGTCATGGACGGCGTGGACTTCGGCTACGTCCCGGAGAAGATGGTGCTGCATGACATCCGCCTCTACGCCGACAAGGGGCAGAAGATCGCCTTCGTCGGTTCCACAGGAGCCGGAAAGACGACGATCACGAACCTCATCAACCGCTTTTACGAGATCCAGGACGGGAAGATCCGCTATGACGGCATCAACGTGACGAAGATCAAAAAGGCGGATCTCCGGCGGAGCCTCGGCGTGGTGCTGCAGGAGACGAACCTGTTCACGGGGACGGTGATGGACAACATCCGGTTCGGGCGCCTGGAGGCGACGGACGAGGAGTGTATCGCCGCGGCGAAGCTCGCGAATGCGGACGGATTTATCCGGCGGCTTCCCGACGGCTACAGGACCGTGCTCCGGGGGAACGGCTCCAGCCTGTCCCAGGGGCAGCGGCAGCTGCTGGCCATCGCAAGGGCTGCCGTGGCAGACCCGCCTGTGCTGATCCTGGACGAAGCCACCAGCTCCATTGACACCAGGACAGAGCAGCTGGTCCAGAAGGGAATGGACTCCCTGATGAAGGGACGGACCACCTTCGTCATCGCCCACCGTCTCTCTACTGTCAAAAATGCGGACTGCATCATGGTGCTGGAGCAGGGGCGCATCGTGGAGCGCGGCAGCCACGAAGAGCTGATGGCGCAGAAAGGCCGGTACTACAGACTGTACACCGGCCGTATGGACGAGAGCGCCTGACGGGATTGTGAGCGGAAAGCTTTTATGATATGATTGCATGGAAAGGAGCTGACAGCATGAATTACGGAAGAGTGATGCTGAAGCTGTCCGGTGAGGCACTGGCCGGAAGCGGAGGAAAAGGATATGACGAAGCGGTAGTGCGGAACGTCGCGCAGCAGGTCAAGGTCTCTGTGGACGCAGGAGTCCAGGTCGGCATCGTGACCGGCGGAGGCAACTACTGGAGAGGACGCACCAGCGAGGCGATCGCGCGGACCAAGGCGGACCAGATCGGAATGCTGGCCACCATCATGAACTGTATCTATGTGTCTGAGATCTTCCGGGCGGAAGGAATGAAGACAGCGATCCTGTCCCCCTTTATCTGCGGCACTATGACAGAGCTTTTCTCGGTAGATCTCGCAAACCGGTATTTCAATGAGGGGACCGTGGTCTTCTTTGCCGGAGGCACCGGACATCCCTATTTCTCGACAGACACAGGGATTGCCCTCCGCGCTGTGGAAGTGGGCGCGGACGCCATCCTTCTGGCAAAATCCATCGACGGCGTCTACACGGCAGATCCGAAGATCGATCCCTCGGCAAAGCGTTACGACACCATCACCATGCAGGAGATGATCGACAAAAAGCTTGCGGTCATCGACCTTACAGCGAGCGTTCTCTGCATGGAGAACCATGTCCCGCTGGCGATCTTCGACCTCAATGAGGAAAACTCCATCGCGAATGCGATGCAGGGCAAAATAAACGGCACAATCGTGACAGTCGAATAAAGGAGATTAAAGTCATGGCAGAAATGAAAGATGTTCTGAAAGAGCTGGAAGAAAGAATGGGCAAGACTGTGCAGTACATGCAGGACGAATTCGCCACCATCCGCGCGGGCAGAGCCAATCCGCACGTTCTGGACAGACTGACCGTGGACTACTACGGTTCTGCGACGCCGATCCAGCAGGTCGGAAACATTTCCGTACCTGAGGCGAGAATGATCGTCATCCAGCCCTGGGACAAGAGCCTTTTGAAAGCCATTGAGAAGGCCATCCAGAAATCCGACCTCGGCATCAACCCCAACAATGACGGCAGCGTCATCCGGCTGGTGTTCCCGGAGCTCACGGAGGAACGCCGTAAAGACCTTTCCAAGGACGTGAAGAAGAAGGGCGAAGCTGCCAAGGTCGCGGTGAGAAACATCCGCCGGGACGGCGTCGACACTCTGAAGAAGATGGAAAAAGCCGGGGAGATCACCGAGGACGATCTGGATATTGGCACCGAGAAGCTGCAGAAGCAGACGGACAAGGCCATCGAAAAGATCGACAAGTCCGTGGATGCCAAGACGAAAGAGATCATGACTGTTTAAACATTTGCAGCTTTGGAAGCTGCGGCGGGCGGGCCGATAGGGTCCGCTCTCCACTTATGGGGGAAAGATTATGCCGGGAAGACTGGAAGGAAAAGTGATTCCGGATCATATCGCCATCATCCTTGACGGCAACGGCCGCTGGGCCAAACGGCGCGGACTTCCGAGGGCACTGGGCCACAAGGCGGGGTGCGATGCGCTGGAGCAGACGGTCAGGGACTGCGCGAAGATCGGAGTGAAATATCTCACTGTGTACGGCTTTTCCACGGAGAACTGGAAGCGGAGCGAAGAAGAAGTCAGCGCGCTGATGAACCTGTTCCGCATCTATCTGAAGAAGCTGATCGGGATCGCGAAGGAAGAAGACTGCCGGTGCCTGATGATCGGTGACAAGAGCCGTTTTGCGCCGGATCTGATCGCCGGGATCGACCAGCTGATCCGGGAGACGGCACACTGCAGAAAGATGACCTTCGTGATCGCTATCAACTACGGCGGCCGGGACGAGATCGCCCGGGCGGTCAGGCGGATGATGCACTCCTACACGGAACACCCATTTGACATCGACGAAACGGTGACGGAGAAGTTCGTCGCGGATCACCTTGATACTGCGGGGATCCCGGATCCGGATCTCCTGATCCGGACCAGCGGGGAGCTGCGCATCTCCAATTTCCTTCCGTGGCAGATCGCCTACAGCGAGATCTATGTTACGGATCTTCTGTGGCCGGATTTCAGCATGACGGCGCTGGAGGACGCGATCATCGCGTACAACGGAAGAGAACGGCGTTTCGGAGGCAGAAAGGCATAATTATGGACCGTCTTCTGGAGATACTGAAAAGCAGGAAGTTCCAGACCAGGCTGATCAGCGGAATCGCTCTGGTCCTTCTTGCGGTCCTGGTGATCATGCGGGGCGGTGCGCTGCTTTTCTTTGTGATGATGGCTGTCTCCATGGTGGGACTGTTTGAGCTGTACCGTGTCGTCAATATGGAAAAGGAACCCATCGGTTTCATCGGGTACGCCGGAGGCGCCGCCTACTACGCGCTGCTCTGGTTCCGGGACGTCACCTACGGGCTGCCGGTTCTGATCGGGGTCATGATGGGGCTGATGGCGGTGTTCGTGTTCACCTATCCCAGGTACCGGACGGAACAGGTCACTGTCGGACTGTTCGGGATCCTTTACACCGTTGTCATGTTCTCCTATGTGTACAAGGTCCGCGTCATGCATGACGGAAAGTATCTGGTCTGGCTGATCTTTCTTTCCAGCTGGGGCTGCGACACCTGCGCCTACGTCGTGGGGATGCTGTTCGGAAAGCATCATTTCGCGCCGGTCCTCAGTCCGAAAAAAACTCTGGAGGGCTGTATCGGCGGAGCCATCGGCGCAGGCATTCTCGGCGCTGTCTACGGAGCGCTCGTGGGGGAGGCTGTGGAAGAGGTGATCAACCCCTGCCTCGCGTTTTTCATCGCCTGCCTGATCAGTGCGGTGATCTCTCAGGTGGGAGATCTGGCGGCGTCTGCCATCAAGCGGGACCATGGCGTCAAGGATTACGGAGATATCATCCCGGGCCATGGAGGCGTGCTGGACCGGTTCGACAGTATGCTGTTCACTGCACCGGCCATCTGCTTCGCCCTGTTCCTGTATGGACAGCTCGTGTAAGAAAGCTGGAGCAAATACAATCATAAAATAAAGGATTCCAATATGAAAAAGATAGCTGTTCTCGGTTCTACAGGGTCCATCGGGACTCAGACGCTGGAGATCGTCAGGGCGAACGGGGATATCCGGGTGGAGTCGGTCGCCGCAGGTTCCAACATCGACCTTCTTGAGAAGCAGATCAGGGAATTCCGCCCCAGGATCGCCGCGGTCTGGAACGAAGAAAAGGCGAAGGAGCTCTCTGTCCGGGTCGCTGATACCAGGACCAGAGTCCTTTCCGGCAAGGAAGGGATCATCGCCGCAGCGACAGTCGAAAAGGCCGACACGGTGGTGACCGGGATCGTGGGAATGATCGGCATCGAGCCGACCATTGCGGCGATCCGCTGCGGCAAGGACATCGCACTGGCGAACAAGGAGACGCTGGTCTGCGCAGGGCATATCATCATGCCTCTGGCGAAGGAACGCGGGGTCCGCATTCTTCCGGTGGATTCGGAACACTCCGCGATCTTTCAGAGTCTTCGGGGAAACAAAAAGAACCGCATCGCGAAGATCCTGCTGACGGCTTCCGGCGGTCCCTTCCGGAATTACACAGCGGCAAAACTGAAGAAGGTAACGCTGGAGGATGCTCTGAAGCATCCGAACTGGAGCATGGGAAAGAAGGTCACTATCGATTCCTCCACCATGGTCAACAAGGGCCTTGAGGTCATGGAGGCCCACTGGCTGTTCAATGTGGATTACAAAGACATCCAGGTGGTGATCCAGCCTCAGAGCATCATCCATTCCATGGTGGAATATGAGGACGGAGCTGTCATCGCCCAGCTCGGTGTCCCGGACATGAAGCTTCCCATCCAGTACGCGCTCTATTACCCGAAGAGAAGGTTCCTCGGGGGCGGCCGTCTGGACTTCGCTGCCATGAAGAGCATTGAGATCGCGGCGCCGGATATGAAGAAGTTTCCCGGCCTGAAGCTTGCCTACGAGGCGGGGAAAACAGGCGGAAGTATGCCGACCGTTTTCAACGCGGCAAATGAAGCCGCAGTCCGGGCTTTTCTGGAGAAGAAGATCGGATGGGGCGATATCGCGAAAATGATCGCCTCCTCCATGGAGCAGCACGAGAAGGTGGGAATCCTTTCCGACCCGCAGGTGGAGGATATCCTGGCGATCCGCAAAAACACTGAGACGTGGCTGGCAGAAAGATTTAAGATATGAATATTCTGATTGCACTGATCGTCTTTGAACTTCTGGTGGTATTCCACGAGTTCGGACATTTTATCGCGGCCCGGGCATGCGGCGTCAAGGTGGTGGAGTTCTCCGTAGGCATGGGCCCGAAACTCTTCTCCGTCCAGGGAAAGGATACACTGTTCTCCCTCCGGGGCCTCCCCATCGGAGGCTACTGCAGCATGGTCGGAGAGGATGAGGAGGATGAAGGGGATGTGGAAGGAAGCCTGGCGTCAAAGCCGGTGTGGCAGAGGATGCTGGTGCTCTTTGCGGGTCCTTTTTTCAACTTTCTCCTGGCTTTTCTTCTGGCAGGAGTCATTCTGTCCCAGGCGGGCGTGGACCGCTGTGTCCTGACAGATGTGACGCCCGGTTATCCGGCGGAAGAAGCGGGACTTCAGACCGGGGATGAGATCATCGGGATGAACCGCAGCAAGGTCGTCTTCTTCCGGGATCTGCAGACCTGGCTGTATTTTCACAAGGACGAGCCGGTGGACGTGAGTGTGCGCCGGGGCAGTGAAAAGCTGTCGTTCCATCTCACACCGAAGTACAACAGTGAGGAGGAGCGGTACATGATCGGCATCGTGTGCAGCGGCCGGAGAGAGCCGGTGGAAGGAGCGGGAAAACTCCTTTACTATTCGCTGCAGGAGGTCCGGTTCAATGTCACCTCCGTCATCACCGGTCTGCAGATGATGGTGCGAGGAAAGATCTCGCCGGACAATATCACCGGCCCCGTCGGGATCGTGGAAAGCATCGGGGAGACAGTGGAGGAAACGAAAGCCTTCGGTCTCTTTACGGTGCTGCTGAATCTGATGAATGTAGCGCTGCTTCTCAGCGCGAACCTTGGCGTCATGAATCTGCTCCCGCTGCCGGCGCTGGACGGCGGACGGCTCCTGTTCTGTTTCGTAGAGCTGGTCCTCCGCAGGCCGGTGAACCGCTCTCTGGAGGGCGCGGTCCATTTCGCGGGCTTTGTGCTTCTGATGGCACTGATGGCTGTGATCATGATGCATGATATCGGAAGGATCTTTTTCTGAAAAAAATTAAAATTATGGCATACAGAGATAATACAAAGACAGTTAAGATCGGAAACAGAGTGATCGGCGGCGGAAATCCGGTGCTGATCCAGTCCATGTGCAGCACGAAGACCGAGGACGCGGCAGCGACGATCGCCCAGATCCGGGGACTTGAGGAGGAGGGCTGCGACATCATCCGCGTCGCAGTCCCGACCATGGAGGCAGCCCGGTCGATCCGGGAGATCCGGAACGGGATCTCCATCCCCCTGGTGGCGGACATCCACTTTGATTACCGCCTCGCTATTGCCGCCATGGAAAACGGGGCGGACAAGATCCGGATCAACCCTGGCAACATCGGCAGCGAGGACCGGATCCGGGCTGTGGTGGAATGTGCGAAGCAGCGTGACATTCCCATCCGCGTGGGCGTGAATTCCGGCTCCCTCGAAAAGGAACTGGTGGAAAAGTACGGCGGCGTGACGGCGGAAGGTCTGGTGGAATCCGCCATGGACAAGGTGCGGATCATAGAGCGCTTCGGCTATGACAACCTGGTGATCAGCATCAAATCTTCGGATGTGGGAATGTGCATCCGGGCCCACGAGCTGATCGCAGAACAGACGGACCACCCGCTGCACGTGGGGATCACAGAAGCCGGGACGGTAAAGCGCGGCACCATCAAGTCCTCAGTGGGTCTCGGCATCATCCTCCATGAGGGGATCGGAGATACTGTGCGCGTCTCTCTGACCGGGGATCCGGCGGAAGAGGTGCGCTGCGCCAAACAGATCCTGAAGACCCTGGGCCTCAGAAAGGGCGGGATCGAGCTTGTTTCCTGTCCCACCTGCGGACGGACCCAGATCGACCTCATCGGTCTCGCGGAGAAGGCGGAAAAGCTGGTGGCTGCCTACGACGACCTGGATCTCACCGTAGCTGTGATGGGCTGCGTGGTGAACGGCCCGGGTGAGGCGAAGGAGGCGGACTTCGGCATCGCCGGAGGCAAAGGAACGGGTCTGCTCATCCGGAAGGGTGAGGTGGTCCGGACACTGCCCGAAGAGGAACTTCTGCCGGCTCTGAAGGAAGAGCTGGAGAGGGCCCGAAGGGAGAAGCAATGAAACAGTTTCATGAGGTATTCCCCCAGTACAGTCCGGAGGGACATCTGGCTGCGCTGGCGGATCTTCTGCAGGTGGAGCGGGTCACGGTAGCGGACGATTATTCCAGCCTGACCATTTATCTGGAATGCCCCAGGCTCGTGCAGAGCAGTATGTTCCGGGAGATGGAACAGGGGATGACGAGGCAGATGTTCCCCGGCAAGAATCTGAAAGTAAAAATAAAAGAACATTTCGTGCTCTCCGGCAGCTTCACGCCGGAGACTCTTTTTGATGCGTATAAAGAAAGTATCCTGTCAGAACTGCAGCACAGGAACCTGATCGCCTACCGTATTCTTCACCGGGCGGAGATCAGTTTCCCCGAACCGGATGTGATGGAGTTCCCGGTGGAGGACATGTCCCTGAACCGCACTGTCCTGGACGATCTGAAGCGCTTCCTTAAGGAGGAGATCTTCCGGGACCGGTGCGGGACAGAGCTCACCGTCCGCACCCGGTTCGTTCCGTATATACTGCCGGAGAGAAATGATGAGCCCGAGGTGGCGGAGGCGCCCGGAAGAGTCCGGGAGGAAAAGGAAGAGGCGTTCCTGATCGATCCCGCAGCCCAGGGCGCCGCCCCGGAAACAGGGGCCCGGGATGCCGCCGCTGAAAAAACAGCAAAGAGCGCCGGCACCGGGAAGGAGAAGACGAACGGGAACCGCGGAAAGAACGGTTCCGGCGCAGAAGCAAAACGTCCTGCCAGAGAGAAGAACCGCGCCGGCAGATCCTGGCAGGAGCGGAAGAACGGATGGAGCAGCCAGCGGAAGCCGGAAAACCCTGACGTTCTGTACGGAAGGGATTTTGACGACCAGTTCATCCCGATCAGGGATATCGTGAACGTCATGGGTGAAGTGACGATCCGGGGACAGATCTTTGACACGGACGTGCGGTTCATCGAGAAGAGCCAGAGCACTCTGTTCATTTTTTCTCTGACGGATTTCACGGACTCCATCATGGTAAAGCTCTTTTTCCGGGGAGAAGGAGAGGAGCTGGACCAGTTCAAGGCTGTGATCAAGGATGGAAACTTCATCCGCCTGAGGGGGACCACGAATATCGACCCCCGGGACGGAGAATTGACCATCGGATCTGTGCGGGGCATCCGGAAATGCGACCCGTTCACGCTGAACGACCGGAAGGACAAAGCCCCGCTGAAGCGTGTGGAGCTCCACTGCCACACAAAGATGAGCGACCTCGACGCAGTCACCTCCGCGAAGGACCTGATCAAGCAGGCAAAAAAGTGGGGGATGGACGCCATCGCCATCACAGACCACGGCAACCTGCAGGCCTTCCCGGAGGCATGGCACGCTGTCCAGGGAAAGCAGGGAGAGATGCCGAAGATCATCTACGGCGTCGAAGGCTATCTGGTGGACGACCTGAAAGAGCTGGTGGTCAATCCGGGAGACCTGACGCTGGACTCCTCCTTCGTGGTGTTCGATATCGAGACCACCGGCTTCTCGGCGGTGAAGAACCAGATCATTGAGATCGGCGCGGTAAAGATCGAAAACGGTGTGGTGACAGACCGGTTTTCCACCTTTGTGAACCCGCATGTGCCGATCCCGTTCCGCATTGAGGAACTGACCACCATCAACGACGCCATGGTGGCGGACGCCCCGGGGATCGAAACGGTGCTTCCGGAATTCCTGAAATTCTGCGAGGGATGCGCTGTGGTGGCCCACAACGCCTCCTTTGACACCGGCTTTATCCGGGAGAACGCGAAGCGCCTGGGACTGCCGTATCATCCGGCCATCCTGGATACTGTCAGCCTGGCGCACATTCTTCTGCCGCGGCTGAACCGGTTCAAGCTGGACACGGTGGCTAAGGAGCTGGGCGTCTCCCTGGATCATCATCACAGGGCCGTGGACGATGCTGCCTGCACGGCGGACATCTTCATGTGCTTCGTAAAAATGCTCCGGGAGCGCGGGATCTCCACCTTGAAGGAGGTCAGCGCTCTGGGTGAGACCAACCCGGACCTGGTGCGGAAGATGAACACGTACCATGTCATCATCCTTGTCCGGAACGAGATCGGCCGCGTGAACCTTTACCGCCTGGTCTCCGATTCGAACTTGAAGTATTTCAACCGAAGACCCAGGATCCCGAAGAGCGAGCTGCAGAAATACCGCGAAGGACTGCTGATCGGAAGTGCCTGTGAAGCGGGTGAACTGTACCAGGCGCTGCTCCGGGACGAAAGCCCGGACGAAGTGAACCGCATCGCCTCCTTCTACGATTATCTGGAGATCCAGCCCCTCGGCAACAATCTCTTTATGATCGGGGACGACCACTACGCCGTGGACTCCGAGGACGATCTGAAGGAGCTGAACTGCCGTGTCGTGCGGCTGGGAGAAGAGCTGATGAAGCCGGTGGTCGCCACCTGTGACGTCCATTTTATGAACCCGGAGGACGAGATCTACCGGCGGATGATCTTCTTCGGCAACAAGTACCCGGATGCGGATAACCAGCCTCCGCTCTACCTCCGGACCACGGAGGAGATGCTGAAGGAATTCGAGTATCTCGGCCCGGACAAGTGCGAAGAGGTGGTGATCACCAACACCCGCCGCATCGCCGCCATGGTGGAGAACATCTCCCCGGTGCGGCCGGACAAGTGTCCGCCCGTCATCGCGGATTCCGACAAGAAGCTGACACATTTCTGTTATGAAAAGGCCTACGAGCAGTACGGCAAGCCGCTGCCGGAGATCGTTCAGAACCGGCTGGAGAAGGAGCTTGGATCCATCATAAAAAACGGCTTCGCTGTCATGTACATCATCGCCCGGGAGCTGGTGCTGCATTCCAACTCCGAAGGATATCTGGTGGGCTCCCGCGGATCCGTGGGATCTTCCTTCGTGGCCTACACCGCGGGGATCACGGAGGTGAACCCGCTGCCGCCGCATTACTTCTGCCCGGAGTGCCAGTACTCGGATTTTGATTCCGAGATCCCGAAGAGCTATGCCGGCACGGCGGGCTGTGACATGCCGGACGCGGTGTGCCCGAAGTGCGGCGCGAAGCTGAAAAAAGACGGGTTTGACATTCCCTTCGAGACTTTCCTGGGATTCAAGGGGGACAAGGAGCCGGATATCGACCTGAACTTCTCGGGTGAGAACCAGTCCTCCGCCCACGCCTACACCGAGGTGATCTTCGGCAAAGGGCAGACCTTCCGGGCCGGAACCGTGGGCACCCTGGCGGACAAGACAGCTTTCGGCTACGTAAAGAATTATTTCGAGGAGCACGGGGAGCGGAAGAGATACTGCGAGATCAACCGTCTGGTCAAAGGCTGCGTCGGCGTCCGGCGGACCACCGGGCAGCACCCGGGAGGCATCGTCGTGCTTCCGAAAGGAGAGAACATCTACTCCTTCACGCCGCTGCAGCACCCGGCCAATGATATGACGACGCCGATCATCACGACGCATTTCGAGTATCACGCTATCGACCACAATCTCCTGAAGCTCGACATCCTGGGACACCAGGATCCCACCATGATCCGCATGCTGCAGGATCTGACGGGCATCGACCCCGTTAAGGACATTCCGCTGGATTCCAAAGAAGTGATGAGCCTGTTCCAGAACACCTCGGCCCTGAAGGTGACGCCGGACGACATCCTGGGCTGCAAACTCGGAGCCCTGGGTATTCCCGAGTTTGGCACGGACTTCGCCATGAACATGGTCATCCAGGCGAAGCCGAAGGGCTTTTCCGACCTGGTCCGCATCTCAGGACTGTCCCACGGGACAGACGTCTGGCAGGGCAACGCGGAGAAGCTGATCAGCGAAGGGACCGCCACCATCCAGACCGCCATCTGCACCCGTGACGACATCATGCTGTTCCTGATCAAGAAAGGCATGGATCCGCAGGAGTCCTTCAAGATCATGGAGTCCGTCCGAAAGGGCAAGGGCCTGAACGGCGACTGGGAAGCCCATATGAAGGAACACGATGTGCCGGACTGGTACATCTGGTCCTGCAAGAAGATCAAGTACATGTTCCCGAAGGCCCACGCCGCGGCCTATGTCATGATGGCCTGGCGCATCGGCTACTGCAAGATCTTTTATCCGCTGGAGTATTACACCGCGTATTTCACCATCCGCGCCACCGGTTTCTCCTACGAGATCATGTGCGGGGGCAGGGCGAAGCTGGAGCATTTCCTCGCGGAACTGAAGCGGCGGCAGAATTCCGGAAGCAAGGAAGAGAAGCTTTCCCCGAAGGAAGAGGACATGGTGAAGGACGGCCGCATCGTGCAGGAGATGTACGCCCGGGGCTTCGAGTTCCTGCCCATCGACATCTACCGGGTGAAGGCCACGCACTTCTCCATCATCGACGGGAAGATCATGCCGTCTCTGACCTCCATCGACGGACTCGGGGAGTCCGCCGCGCAGCAGATCGTGGCAGCGGCAGCCCGGGGCGCCTTCATCTCCAAGGATGATTTCAAAACGCGTACCGGGACGGGCCAGACGACCTGCGACCTGCTCTGCAGACTGGGGATCCTTAAGAACCTGCCCGAGTCGAACCAGCTGTCCATTTTCGATATGATGTAAGAGTCCAAGGGTCAGAAGGCAGCGGATCCCGAATGTTCGCAGGACCGCGGAAGCTGCGCAGCAGGGTGTAAGACTGTACTGTGTGCAGAATGGTGGCGGATCAGGCGGGATGGTCACGTTTTATCTGTTTTGGAAAATGTGAACACATTTTGGAACCTCCAGATTTGAACAAGTATAATCTTCAGAGTCGCTAAATAGACATTTTCACTGTAAATGTTGGTTAAATCTGACCCGGATAGAGAGATGCATGAAAAACAGGTTCCAATTCAGATCAAATAAGATCATGATTACGCATGGGGAATCAATATCGATCAAATAGTGTGTTCATTTTTTTCAAAATGATTCGTTTCGTGACCACTTCTATTCATGA
>Ga0256407_10004222_pt1 | contig 24301 bp, 20 predicted proteins | sample RumenRJG_04DNA_FD_193489 | JGI IMG/M metagenome (GOLD analysis project Ga0256407, IMG submission 193489) | Bovine rumen microbial communities from Lethbridge, Alberta, Canada - RJG_04 | ecosystem: Host-associated > Mammals > Digestive system > Stomach > Rumen | place: Canada: Alberta... | reverse complement strand
CAGCACAAACACAAGTCGCCGCTTCCACGACGGCCTCATACAGCACTGATGAGAACATCGATGCTATGGCCGACTACATCATGGCCGACGACCAAGACCTCTATGCGTATATCTCTGGCGAATAAAAGCAAAACCGATATGAAAACTCTGATTTGCACCTTTCTGGCCATATGCCTCTCACTTTGTGTTGCCAATGCACAAGGTATGAAGCCCTTCGACCCGGCAAAATTCCAGGCCGACCTCGAACAGTTCATCACGGTTGAGGCGTGCCTTACCCCGTCAGAGGCCGCTGCCTTCTTTCCTCTGTATAGGGAAATGACAAGAAAACAGCGTGCACTCTATGAACAGATGAGGGAGGACAGAAGGGTGAATCCCGACTCTGAAGAGGCTGCCAAGCAGGCAATCTCCGAGCACGACCGGATAGAAATTGAAATCAAACAATTGCAAGCCAATTACCATGCCCGATTCATTGGCATCATCACAGCGCGTAAACTGTATAAAGTCATCAAAGCAGAGGGGAAATTCCACCGAATGGCCATGAAAAGGGCGGTTCCGCACCGAAGATAACACGTCAATAAGGCAAAAAGTATAAATTATCTTTAATTTTTTGCAGTTTTGACAGCAAACGCTTTCCCAACTCGCAAAATAGTCGTAATTTAGCACCTTGAAAAAGGGCCAAAATCGCTTAGAGCGCATTTAAATGCCTTCTAAAGCGATTTTTTGTTTTCCAAAGACACCTGCCAGCAACTTCGTCGCTGACGTGGAAGTGCCCTCAAAACATACATAAAAGCGTAATAATGGACGAGAATCAAACTTTTGACCAAGACAGGATTATCAAAATCAACATCGAAGAGGAGATGAAGAAGTCGTATATCGACTACTCCATGTCTGTAATCGTGGCACGTGCCTTGCCTGATGTAAGAGATGGCTTCAAGCCCGTGCATCGCAGAATCCTCTATGGAATGATGGGCATCGGAAACACCAGTGACAAACCCTACAAGAAGTGTGCGCGCGTGGTGGGAGAGGTGCTCGGAAAATATCATCCCCACGGCGACAGTTCCGTATATGGCGCTCTGGTGAGAATGGCACAAAACTGGAACATGAGATATACCCTTGTCGACGGACAAGGCAACTTCGGCAGTGTGGATGGCGACTCACCCGCTGCCATGCGTTATACTGAGTGCCGCCTGTCGAAAATGGGCGAGCACATCATGGACGACCTCGAGAAAGACACAGTGGACATGGTCAACAACTTTGACGACTCACTCACCGAGCCGTCGGTCATGCCTACAAAAGTGCCCAACCTTCTAGTAAACGGTGGCAATGGTATTGCCGTGGGTATGGCAACCAATATCCCCACCCACAACCTCGGCGAGGTAATCGACGGATGCTGTGCCTATATCGACAATCCCGACATCGACACCGAAGGACTCATGCAATATATCAAAGCGCCGGATTTCCCCACTGGGGCTTATATCTATGGTATCCAAGGCGTGAAAGACGCTTATGAGACCGGAAGGGGAAGGGTAGTGATTCGTGCCAAGGCCGAGATAGAGAGCGGTGAGAGCCATGACAAGATTGTAGTGCACGAGATTCCCTATGGTGTAAACAAGGCACAACTTATCGAATATATCGCCGACCTGGTGAAGGAAGGAAAACTTGAGGGCATCTCCAACGTCAACGACGAGTCTGGCCGCCAGGGTATGCGCATCGTGGTAGATGTGAAGAAGGATGCCAATGCCAATGTCATCCTCAACAAACTCTTCAAGATGACGGCACTGCAGAGTTCGTTCTCCGTCAACTGCATCGCGCTCGTGAAGGGCAGGCCCAAATTGCTTTCCCTCAAGGAATGTGTAGGATACTTCGTGGAGCACAGGCATGACGTCACCATCCGCCGCACACAGTTTGAGTTGAAGAAAGCCCAGGAACGCGCCCACATCCTCGAAGGCTTGATCATTGCCTGCGACAATATCGACGAGGTGGTGCATATCATCAGGGCTTCTCAAACACCTGCCGATGCACAGCGCAACCTGGAAAAACGGTTCGACCTCGACGAAGTGCAGTCGAAAGCCATCGTCGACATGCGTCTCTCACAACTCACCGGACTGAGAATGGACCAACTCCATGCTGAGTACGAGGAATTGGAGAAACTCATCCAACGCCTGCAGGCTATTCTCGACGACCCAGAACTGTGCAAGCAAGTGATGAAAGACGAATTGCTCGAGGTGAAGGCAAAATACGGCGATGAGCGCCGCACCGAAATCAAATACTCATCGGAAGAGTTCAATCCTGAGGACTTCTATCCCAACGACCCGGTTGTCATTACCGTGAGCCATTTAGGATATATCAAGCGCACACCGCTGAGCGAGTTCAGAGGACAGGCAAGAGGCGGCATCGGGAGCAAGGGTGCCAAGACCAGGGAACAAGACTTTACCGAGTTCATCTATCCTGCCACGATGCACAACACCATGCTCTTCTTCACACGGAAGGGACGTTGCTATTGGCTGAAATGCTACGAGATTCCTGAGGGAGGAAAAGATTCCAAGGGAAGGGCAATCCAAAATATGCTCAACATCGATTCCGACGACTCGGTGAATGCTTTCCTCAGACTACGTGGTCTCGACGACGAAACATTCCTCAACAGTCATTATGTGGTCTTCGCCACCAAGAAGGGCATCGTTAAAAAGACATGCCTGAAAGCATATAGCCGCCCAAGGACGAATGGCGTGAATGCCATCAATATTTTGGAAGGCGACGAGGTGGTGGATGTGAGACTTACCAACGGCCATAACGAACTGGTGCTCGCCAACCGCAATGGCAGGGCAGTGAGATTCGAGGAGTCGGCCGTGAGGGTTATGGGACGTATTTCCACTGGTGTGAGAGGTATGCGGCTCGATGATGGCGACGACGAGGTCGTGGGCATGATTGTGGTCAACAATGCCGAGAAAGAAACCATTATGGTGGTGAGCGAGAACGGCTATGGCAAACGCTCACAAGTGGAAGACTACCGTAAGACACAACGTGGCGTGAAAGGTGTGAAGACACTGAATATCACCGAGAAAACCGGTAGGGTGGTGGCCATCAAGAACGTGACCGATGAGCACGACCTGATGATTATCAACAAGAGTGGTATTGCCATCCGACTTTCCGTTGCCGAATGCCGTGTGATGGGTAGGGCTACACAAGGTGTAAAACTGATTAACCTCACGAAGAAGAACGATGTCATCGCTTCTGTTTGTAAAGTGATGGGAGCCGAACTGGAGGCTAAGGTAGAGCAATTGAGCCGCAACGAGTGGAGCCAGAAGAGCGAGGAAGTGAGGCAAGACATGGGAGGTATATCACCAACAGATGCCACGCTTCAGGAGACAGAAATGATACAAGAAGACAACCAACCCATAGACGATGTCGAGGACATCGAGAATGAGTAGAATAATATCAACCTAAAATTATGATAAAATGATGAAAAAAATGATGATTGTGGCTTTGATGGCAGCAGCTGCCTCAACAGCCTTTGCGGGCGACAGCGACGCCCTCAAGTCAATCCTTAAAACCAAGTCGTATGCCGAGGCTGCCAGCCTCGTCAGTTCGAGCCTGAGCCAATTGGCTAGCCCGGCAGAGAAAGCCAAGGCTTACAACAAACTCGTCGACCTGGCTATCGACAAAGTGGCCAAGGAGCAAGGCACTATCACTTCCAACCAAATGGCTGAACAGTATGGCCAGGGTAAGGTAGAGCCTTACGACACCGCTGGATTCTATGATGCCGTGCTCAATGCTTTCAAGGCCGCTGAAGAGTGCGAGAAATATGACATCATGCCCAATGAAAAGGGTAAGGTGAAGCCAGCCTTCCATAACAAGAATGTGCAGCGACTCCTCGGCTACCGTCCACGTCTTATCGATGGCGGTATCTACTACCAGAATTTCGACATGAAGAAGGCCTTCGCACAGTTGGCTGAGTATGTTGACAGCCACAACTCCTCGCTTTTCGCTGAGGAAATAGCCAAGACTCCCGATGAGAATTATACCAACATGGCATATTATGCCGCTCGTTTTGCTTACCAAAACAAGGACTATGACAATGTAGCAGTTTATGCTAACATTGCAGGACAAGACGAGAAACTTGCCAGCGATGCCACCGTGCTGAAACTGGCTGCCATGCAACAGGAAATCAGGACTAGGGAAGACTCCCTCAACTATGTGAAGAGACTGGAGACCGACTATGCTGCCAATCCTTCCAATGAGATGGTGCTTGGAACACTCCTCTCTATGTATGCATCACTCAACATGAACAACGAGATGAACTCACTCATCGAGAAGACACTGGCAGCCGACCCAACCAACTATACTGCATGGGCAATGAAAGGACAGAACGCCATGTTTGCCGAGCAGTGGGACGAAGCCATCTCTTGTTTTGAGAAAGCCTTGGAGAAACAACCAGAAAGCGCTGTAGCCCTTTCTATGCTGGGCGCATCCCTCATCAACAAGGGAGCACAAGCACAAGAGCGAGCAGCAGGACGTAACGGAATGATTCCTGCAACGGCTAAAGACCAGATTCGTCCCTTCTACGACAGGGCAAAAGAATGCCTCGAGAAGGCAAAGGCTGCTGACCCAACGGAGCAGACATCGAAGTGGTCATATGCTCTCGACAGGTGCAATTACCTGCTTGACTCTCTGAAATAACCATACCTTCTACTTATCCCGGCACACTCTTGTGCCGGGGTAAGTTTTTCAAGATTCGAAGAAAAAAAGAAAGCACCGGCCACCATCACAAGCGTCGTGAGGTGAGTGTTCGATGAATTAAGGATGAAAAGATTGTTGCTTGTACTTCTCGTGTTTACTTGCTTTCTTGGTGCTACGGCTCAAAGGAAAGTGATGGACCAAGCACGCACTTATGTAAAAAGCGGTAAGGAAGCCGACTTGGCAAAAGCCGAGAAACTCATGAATGATTTGCTTCGTGATTCTGTCAACCGCGGAAAAGAAAAGATATGGGTCATCTTGGCCGATGTGGCAAGAAAACAATATGAGTTGGGAAATGAGAAACTGTATCTCAAGCAAAAGATTGATACCGCTTCTCTTTTCACAACGGCAATGAAGATGTTTACCATATACGAGACCCTCGATTCCGTGGATGCCTTGCCCGACAAAAAGGGTAGGGTGGTGCTTCATCATCGCAGCAAAAGCCAAGAATTTCTTCATCCTTTTCGCCCCAACCTGTATAAAGGGGGCATCTTCTTCACACGTAGAAACGAATTTCCAAAAGCCTGGGATTTTTTCGACAAATATATACAATGTGCTTACCACCCGTTGTATGATGGGATGAATTATCTCAACACCGATACGCTGTTGTCTACTGCTGCCTATATGGCACTATACACAGGCTATCGCATGAAAGATACCTTGAAGATGGTGAAGCACTTGCCTATGGCTTTGAGTGATTCGACACGCCACGAAAACGCATACAGGTATTTGGCAGAGAATTATATTGCCAACGGCGATACGGCACACTATGTGGAATACTTGCAGAAAGGATTTGAGCAATATCCCACCAATCCATTCTTCTTTCCCAGACTCACCGACTATCTCAACAGCAAGGGGCTTACCGATTCCGCCACTGTTGTCATCGACAGGGCTTATGCTGTCGACAGCACCAATGTGCTCTTCCTTTTTGCCAAAAGCACGTCGTTGCTCAATGCCGGCAATTATGAGGAATGCATCTTGCTGACCGAAAGGTTGCTCGCGCTCAACGACAGTATGCCTGAGGCCTATTGCAACATGGGACTGGCCTACTACAATCAAGCCATTGCCATTGACCGCAATATGCAGCGGTCGAGAAAAAAACGACGCGCCATGCAGGAATTGTATGCAAAGAGCAAACCATATATGGAGAAATTCCGTGCTCTTGCACCCGACCAACAGTCGAAATGGGTTCCGGCGCTCTACAACATCTATCTCAACCTGAATATGGGAAGAGAGTTTGAGGAAATAGACTCGCTTTACAGACAATTGAATCAACCATGAACAAACGTCAAGAGATTCTCTCCAAACTGGGAATCACACAACTCAATGAAATGCAGGTGGCGGTCGACAATGCCATTACCACATCCAACGATGATATCGTGGTGTTGTCACCTACAGGCAGTGGAAAGACACTGGCCTATCTTTTGCCACTTGTTGAACAAGTCAACACCCTCTCCGATGACCTTCAAATGGTGGTCGTCGTACCTGGCCGTGAACTCGCCCTGCAGTCGGCAGATGTGCTCCGCAATATGTCGTGTGGGGTAAGGGCCATGGCCATATATGGCGGCAGACCGGCAATGGACGAGCACAGGGCAATGGTCAAGACCAAGCCCCATGTGGTATTCGCCACTCCAGGAAGACTCAACGACCATATCGACAAAGGAAATATCATCCCTACAACCGTAAGAACACTTGTCATCGACGAGTTCGACAAATGTCTGGCCATGGGATTCCATCAAGAGATGGAGGCTGCTGTCGACAGACTGACTCACCTCCGTAGGCGAGTGTTGCTCTCAGCAACCGATGCCGACTCCATTCCACATTTCGTCAACATGCAACATGCAAGGCGGCTGGTCTTCCTCGATGAGGAAAAGCAGGTGCCCGAAAGGGTGGAGGTCTTCACCGTCTTCAGCCCCGTCAAGGACAAACTCGAGACCCTATCACGGTTGCTCCGTGAGCAAGAAGACAAGAGCAGCATTGTTTTTCTCAACTACAGAGACAGCGTAGAACGCACTGCCGAATACCTTTTGAACATGGGCTTCGTTGCCACTGCTTTTCATGGCGGCCTCGACCAGAAATCACGCGAGGAAGCCATCTATAAATTCAGCAATGGGTCTGCCAACATCCTGATAGCAACCGACCTGGCATCGCGCGGACTCGACATCCCGGATGTAGACAATATCATCCACTATCACCTCCCACTCGGTGAGGAAGAATACGTACACAGGGTGGGGCGTACCGCCCGTTGGAATTCTTCCGGAACGACCTGGTTCGTTCTCGGACCAGAGGAGCACCTTCCCGAATATGTGGTTGCCGACACGCAGCCCCATGTCATACCCGATGACTTGCCGGCACCCAAGCCTCCCCGCATGGCCACACTGTATGTAGGAAAAGGGAAGAAAGACAAGATTAGCAAAGGCGATATAGTGGGTTTTCTTTGCAAGAAGGGACAACTCGAGAAATCCGACATCGGACGTATAGACGTGATGGAACGTTATGCCTATGTTGCTGTTAATGCCAGGAAAGTGAAGCAGGTGTTGGCACTCACCAGAAACGAGAAGATAAAAGGTGTGCGTACGATTGTCGAGCCAGTACGTTGACGGGCTTTTTGTCATGTCGGTTTTCCAAAATCGCCATGTCATAGATGGAAACCTGTCATACCACCCTGTTACCCAATGATATTTCGGAAAAACGATGCTTAAAAATTTGCACCTTTCGGCAAAATAGAGTATATTCGCAGACGATTTATTAATTAATTGATAAATATACAATTTTAATTCTATTCAGATGAAGAAGTACAATTTTAACGCCGGACCTTCCATCCTCCCAAGAGAGGTAATCGAGAACACGGCAAAGCAGATTTTAGACTTCAATGGAAGTGGCCTTTCACTTGCTGAAATCAGCCACAGGGCCAAGGATTTCCAACCTGTCGTCGATGAGGCGGTAGCACTTATCAAAGAGTTGCTGCAAATTCCCGATGGCTATTCTGTAATCTTCCTCGGTGGCGGTGCCTCCCTTGAATTCTGCATGATTCCTTACAATTTCCTCATCAAGAAAGCCGCTTACCTGAATACGGGTACATGGGCCAAGAAAGCCATGAAAGAGGCAAAACTCTTCGGCGAGGTGGTAGAGGTGGCATCTTCGGCTGATGCCAATTACACCTTCATTCCTAAAGGCTGGACTTGCCCCGACGATGTGGACTACCTCCATATCACAACAAACAATACCATCTATGGTACTGAAATCCGCAAGGACCTTGATGTCAACGCGCGGTTGATTGCCGACATGTCGTCCGACATTTTCAGCCGTCCTGTTGACGTGTCAAAATATGACTGCATCTATGCCGGTGCACAGAAAAACCTCGCCATGGCCGGCGTGACACTCATCATCGTGAAAGATGACACTTTGGGCAAGGCTCCAAGACCCATTCCCACCATGCTCGACTACCGCACCCATGTGGAAAAAGGCTCGATGTTCAACACACCGCCAGTGGTTCCCATCTATTGCGCACTCGAGACCCTTCGCTGGCTGAAAGCCAATGGCGGGTTGGAGACCATGGACAAACTCGCACGCCAGAGAGCCGATATCGTCTACGGAGAAATCGACCGCAACAAACTGTTCCGCGGCACTGTGGTAGAAGAGGACCGTTCGCTCATGAACATTTGCTTCGTGATGAACGATGAATACAAGGAGTTGGAGAAACCATTCTTCGAGTATGCCACATCGAAGGGAATGGTAGGTATCAAGGGACACCGTTCTGTTGGTGGATTCCGCGCCAGTTGCTACAACGCCCAGACCATTGAGGGTGTGGAGGCATTGGTTCAGTGCATGAAAGAGTTTGAAGCCCAACACTAAACTGTCTATTTCAAAATGAAAGTATTAGTTGCTACAGAAAAGCCCTTTGCACCCGTTGCTATCGAGGGCATCAGAAAAGAGATTGAGTCAGCAGGCCATCAATTGGTGCTGCTTGAGAAGTATACCGACAAAGCACAACTGCTGGATGCTGTAAAGGATGCCGATGCCATGATTGTGCGTTCCGACAAGATTACTCCAGAAGTGTTTGATGCCGCAGGACAACTCAAGATTGTGGTGCGTGCCGGAGCCGGCTACGACTCCATCGACACCGCATACGCCAAGAGCAAGGGCGTGGTGGTGGAGAACACTCCCGGCCAGAACGCCAATGCTGTGGCAGAACTCGTGTTCGGACTTCTTGTCTATGCCGTGAGAAGTTTCTACAACGGCAAGGCTGGTTCCGAACTGAAGGGCAAACACCTTGGCATCCTCGCATTCGGAAATGTAGGCCGCAATGTGGCACGCATCGCCCAGGGTTTTGGCATGAAGGTATCAGCTTATGATGCCTATTGCCCGGCAGAAGTGATCGAGCAGGCTGGTGTACATGCCGCAAAGAACCAGGACGAGTTGTTCGAGACTTGTGACATCGTGAGCCTTCATATCCCAGCAACCCCTGAGACCAAGGAGAGCATCAACCGTGAGTTGGTTGGTAAACTTCGCAAGGGTGGCATTCTGGTGAATACGGCACGTAAAGAGGTCATCTGTGAGCCAGAACTCATCCAACTGATGCAAGAGCGCACAGACCTCAAGTTCGTCACCGACATCAAGCCCGATGCCGACGAGCAGTTCGCTCAATTCGAAGGACGCTATTTCAGCACACCGAAGAAGATGGGCGCCCAGACAGCAGAGGCCAATATCAATGCCGGTATTGCTGCAGCCAAGCAGATCAATGCTTTCTTTGCTGATGGATGTACCAAATTCCAGGTCAATAAATAATCTACTTTCATTCCGCAGCCCTCGCCAGCGTGGGCTGCGGAATTTGTATTTTCAACCTTCAACCTTAATTCAGTTTTATCAACTATGGCTACCATCAAACCTTTCAAAGGTTTACGACCCCCAAAAGAATTAGTGGAGAGAGTGGAATCGAGGCCTTATGACGTTCTCGACTCCGAAGAAGCACGTGCTGAGGCAGGCGACAATGAAATGAGCCTCTATCATATCATCAAGCCCGAAATCGACTTCGAGCCAGGCACGAGCGAATACGACCCCAGAGTGTATGAAAGGGCAGCAGAGAACTTCCAGAAATTCCAGGACAAGGGGTGGCTCGTACAAGATAAGGAAGACCACTATTACATCTATGCCCAATCGATGAATGGCAAGACTCAGTACGGACTTGTCGTGGGGGCATATGTGGACGATTATATCAAGGGCCACATCAAGAAGCACGAACTTACCCGTCGTGACAAGGAGGAAGACCGCATGAAGCATGTCAGGGTAAACAATGCCAATATCGAACCTGTCTTCTTTGCCTATCCCGACAATGATGTTCTCGACCGCCTCATCATGCGCTATGCAGAGACAGAACCCGAATACGACTTCATCGCGCCTATTGATGGATTCAGACATCAGTTCTGGGTTATCTCCGATTCCGACGACATCAATGTCATCACTAAGGAGTTTGCCGAAATGCCTTCACTTTACATCGCCGACGGTCATCACCGCTCAGCCGCAGCCGCTCTTGTTGGCGCCGAGAAACAAAAGCAAAATCCCAACCATAAAGGCGACGAGGAATATAATTATTTCATGGCGGTGTGTTTCCAGGCCTCACAACTCACCATTCTTGACTACAACCGTGTGGTAAAAGACCTCAACGGGTTGTCGTCAGAGGAATTTCTTGCTGCGTTAAGGAAGAATTTCAGCGTCGACGATATGGGTACGGAAATCTTCAAGCCCACAGCGCTCCATGAGTTCTCGCTCTACCTCGACGGCCATTGGTATAAACTGAAGGCTTTGCCTGGCACATTCGATGATACCGATCCCATCGGTGTGTTGGATGTCGACATCTCTTCACGCCTCATCCTCGACCAGGTGTTGGGCATCAAAGACCTGCGAGGGTCAAACCGCATCGACTTCGTGGGCGGACTGCGTGGTTTGGCAGAACTGAAACGTCGTGTCGACAGTGGTGAGATGCGCACGGCACTGGCTCTCTATCCCGTCACAATGAAACAAATCATGGACATCGCCGACAGCGGCATGATTATGCCCCCTAAGGCTACTTGGTTTGAGCCCAAATTGCGCTCAGGATTGGTCATTCATAAACTGTCATGAGAAAGGACGAGTTCCTGACTATCACAGATGACATAGGCGAGGGGTATTATTCCGAGAAAAGGAGCAAGTTCCTCGCCTATGCCCATCATGTGACCTCTCTCGAACAAGTGAAAGCCCTCGTTGCGCAATACCGCACCAAATACTATGATGCCCGTCATGTGTGCTATGCATATATGCTGGGGGCTGACTGTTCAGAATTCCGTGCCAACGATGACGGGGAACCGAGCAGCACGGCAGGCAAACCTATTCTCGGACAGATCAACAGCCGCACGCTCACCGATGTGCTTGTGGTGGTGGTGCGTTATTATGGTGGTGTCAATCTCGGTACAGGTGGCTTGATTGTCGCATACCGTACGGCAGCGGCCGATGCCCTTGACCATTGTCAAGTCGTCACTCAACAAGTGGAGGAGACCATCACCTATGAATATCCCTACGTGATGATGAACGATGTGATGCGCATCGTCAAAGAACTTGCACCACGTATTGTCAGCCAGACGTTCGACAATACATGTACTATCACCCTAGCCATCCGGAAGTCGGCTGCCGCAAATCTCCGTTCCCGCCTTGAAAAGTTGGCTTTTGGCAATCAATGAGTTATTCTCTATAACCATATTTGCCAGCCTTTCACTTCAACGATGGCGATTTACGGTTCTCCTAAAATACCACATCATGGAGCAAAGCCAAAAATTCCATCAAAAATTTTGTTTTTACAAAACTTCTTCGTAAATTTGCACCGCAATTGGAAAGTTGGCAGAGTGATCGAATGCGCTGGACTCGAAATCCGGTATACCCATTACGGGTATCGGGGGTTTGAATCCCTCACTTTCCGCAAAGCACATCAAGAGAGTCGTATGGCTCTCTTTTTTTATTCTACCGCCTTGCATGAAAACAATAATGGTCGTACCTGTTTAAAATTTCAATTCTATATTTTGAATTCTTTATATTTTTATTTATTTTTGCACAATATCTAAATATGAAGACAATTCAACCGCTGTCATGCCATTTAGAACAAACGACACATGAAGACCACATTAATAGCGCTGTGTTTCCAGCAACTGCTGCCAGAGTATAGTGACGGGATGAGGATAGGCGATCTCTTCCTTCCCACTATGGGATGGATAAGCCTGTTATTGGCTCTTTTCACCGCTCTCCTGGCTGTAGGTATGCTCCTATGGATGAACAGCCGCAGTAAAGGCAGAGAACTCTCAAGGAAAAGTCTGTTCCCCGCTTTTGTTTCCGTCTGGCTTTTCGGGTTCGTGGTATATGATATTGGCATGTATACAGGTGAACCCCTATCATTGCTCACCAATGTGCCCATGGTAGTGCTCTACACTTTTGGGATGTTCATTCTCAACAGCGATATCAGTGCCATCCATCCTCCTTTCTATAATAACGTTGTTTTCATGTGCTGTTTCTCATTGGCGCATTTTGCCGCTGCAATGGTCAGCATGCTCTTCGTCATCAAGCATTTCGGATTCAACATCATCGCTGCGATGCGAAGAGGTTTCACCTCAAGGGGGTTCTCAAAAAAGAAAAAGACTACCTACCTGTTCTGGGGATTGAATGACGCCACCTATCACTTGGCAAAAAGCGTAGTAGAGCACCATGGCGCTGAGCACGACTACAGAATCATTGTCGTGAGGTATGATACAGACAAGGACAAGGCAACATCCATAAACGGGATGGAACGGCTTTTCAATTTCCTTGCCATGAACAATGAAGAACTCTTGCGGTTGCGCTCGTTGGACTGTCTCACGGCAAGTACTTTCGTTGGTCTGCCCGACTTGTTTGAGGAGTCGGAAGACGCGCCATCTGATATTTTCGGAGCCATGGGTTTGAAATGGGTATCACGGATACTGTTGAATAGGATGACAGGCGACGTGCATGTGTTCTTCATGTCTGACGACAAGACGGAGAACATGCAGGCTGTGGCCATTCTCAAGAAAGATACCACACTTGCAGAAGTCATGCGACAACCGTCGGACTATTCTGATGAAACGAAGCAAGGGTTGAAAAATGACATGGCACGAAAAGTGACTTTTTATTGCCGTGCCCGATACAACAGTTACAACCGTGTAATGGAAGACCTGGATGTCTCGAATGGGATGGATGTGCACATCATCGACCCATCGCGGCTTGCGGTGGAATGTCTAAAACGTGAAGTGAGGCACCAGCCCATTTGCTTTGTCGACATCGACAAAGAAAAGAACGCCGGTACAGTCAAGTCGCCCTTCACCAGTCTCATCGTAGGTTTTGGCGACACGGGGAAGGATGCCTTGAGGTTTCTCTACGAATATGGAGCATTTGTTGACGCGAATTCCACCGACACCACACTGCGGAGCCCGTTCCACTGTCATGTCGTTGACCAGCAGATGGACCACATCAAGGGACCATTCATCAATTCGGCACCTGCCATGTTTACGAACACCAATCCTTCTGATGGTTCACCTCTTGTTCAGATGCACAATATCTACAGCAATACCGACGAGTTCTACAACGTGTTGCTAAAGGATATTGCCGACACACTCAATTATGTCGTCATTGCCGTGGGAGAGGATGAGGCAGGGATGACATTGGCTGTCAGAATACTCAAATATTTGCGTCGTAGAGGTCGAGATTTCAGTCACTTACGACTGTTTGTCAGGTCCTACGACATGACGCTCTATCCTCAATTGCTGAAAACAGCACAGCATTACAATGAGAAAGAAGAGCGTATCGTTGTCTTTGGCAAGAACGAAGAGTTGTTTACCTATGACATGATTGTAGGTGATGAGTTCGAGCAAAGAGGGAAGTCATACTATGAGGCATACCGTGCGCTGAACCCCGAGCACGATAGCGAAGGCTCTTGGGCCCAGCGGAAGAGGAAACTGAAAGGCCTCTCCAAACTCAGCGCCATAGGCACAGACCCGAATACTGGCGCCAGGGTGTTTGAGGAGACGATGGTAGAGCATCCACAACCTGCATTATTGGACAACTTGCAGAAGTTAAGGAGAAAAGAGACACAAGACCGCAGCAATGCCCTACATGAGGCCACGAAGATAAAGATACTGGAAAGTGTTTTTCCCGATTGGTATAACTCTCTTGTACCCAAATTGTTTGACATCCCTAGCAATGCCAGCAACACCTTTGTTCGAATCAGGCGCCAGCATCTATACGACAAGCGGCCGATAGAGATTCGTTACCCAGAACTCGACCCCAAGGAACAGATGCTGATGGATAATCTCGCCAAGACCGAACACATGAGATGGAATGCTTCGCATGAGGTGTTGGGATATACAAAAATGCCAGACAGCGTGCCCGATGGGGAAAGGGGATGTGATGAACGACGTGTCACCCACAATTGCCTGGTGACATGGGAACAACTCGACGGCGAGGCCGATAGGATTGACTACATCAACGATTACAAGATATTCGACTACAGTGTAGTGGAAACCACAATCAACATTCACAGGATCTCCAAAGAGAGGTCGACATAAACACTCTAATCATCATCATGGCAGAACACAAATACGACATTTTCATCAGTTACCGCAGAGACGGTGGACGCCAGTTTGCGCGTATCCTTCAACTGATGCTCGTTCAACGAGGATACAGGGTATTCCTCGATTATGACGAACTGACAGATGGCATTTTCAGCGAGAAAATCGTGGAAGCCATCAAGGACGCACCTATGTTCATGATTGTCCTTTCGAAAGGTTCAATGGTCAGGTGTGCCAATGAGGGCGACTGGGTGAGGAGAGAAATAACACTTGCCATAGAGGAGAAGAAACACATCATCCCTGTCAATCCCGACAATGAGTTCGACGGATTCCCAGAAGCCGTGCCTTCGCATATCAAGGACCCCATAGGCATGCACCAGCATTCGGAAATCAGTTTCGGACAAGCCCTTGGAGCCACCATCGACTTGATGATAAAAAACCGCATTGCACCCACTGTGGGAGAGCGGAATGCCAAGGCGAATAAGGATGAAGACTTCGAGACTGCCAAGGAAACATTGCGCAAACAAGATGCGCACAACCGTTTCATGAAAAGGATGGGCATAGCAGCCGCCATTGCCATCATTGCCATTGTAGCAGGCACTTGCTTCTGGTTCTGGAAGCACCAAATGGCTGCCGAGCAGCAGGAGACAGCACTCGAAGCCCTTGATACGCAAAGAAAAGAACTGGAGAAAAAACACGAGAGTTATCATCTTGTGCTTAGCCCAGGCCTTACAATCAACCAGATGAACACCATTGACACCATTCTTGTCAACATGTCTGAGGTAAAGCCCGACTCATTGTGGATAAGCCAGTTTGAGTTCACCGTAGGTCAATGGCATGGCATTCTGGGAGGAGAATATGACGAGAAACAGAAGTTCATGCCCATGACAGGAGTGTCGTATGGAGAAATATGCATGATGCTGCTCGACAGTTTACGCAATATGACCAACATCTATTTTGACCTTCCTTCGGCTGATGAATGGGAATATGCCGCACGTGGAGGAGAGAATCATGAAAGCACCCTCTATGTGGGAAGCGACACCGCAGATGCCGTGGCGTGGTATAAGGACAATTCGGGAGGACAGGCCCACCCCAGTGACGGACAACAGGGAAAGGAGCCCAATATGCTCGACCTCTTCGATATGAGCGGCAATGTGAGTGAACTGTGCAACACACCTTTCGACGGCACACTCTTCACGGTATGTGGAGGCAACTACACCTCGCCTGCCGACAAGGTAACCACCTCGTCACGAGCAGGCTTCTCAACCGATGCCAAAGACAAGACTGTTGGCTTCCGTCTGGTAATTAGGAAATATGTATTCAACTGATATCATTATGAGAAAAATTTCTTTGATAATTCTTTCCTGTCTTTTTGTCATAACATCGATGGCACAGGAAGAGATGAGCATACAGGCTGCCATAGATGCCTGTGTGGCCATGCGCGATGCTGTGGCTGCCGATGATAAAGATGGCATCAAACAATCAGCCGACAGGCTCAGGGAGTGTGGGGCACATCAATTTGGTTCTTTACGGTGTAAAGACGATTCCGTATCCTCTCTCAACGGACACCTGTTGTTTGATGAGGTCTTTGCCGACAGTCTTGCTGAAGGCAAGGACGTTTATCAACAAGCCGACGACATCAGTCGTTCTGGAGCCTTACGCGGACAGACGGCAGATGGTTCTCTCTTCACCAAGACCTGTTTCGTGAAGGCAGGAGGCAGTACCAAGTATACTTTCCTGTCTAAGGGCCATCAGGAATTGGCTGTAGTGGCAGAGGCAGGAGGATTGGTGACAATGAATATCCATGTTACCAACAGTGCCGGTCTTGACGAGCGACACAACGACACCAAAGATTGGAAAAAAGGACGTCCACAACGCAAGACATCATTTGATTTGCCAAACAATGTCAGGAATACTGTGGAACTTGAGGTTTTCAACCGCAGCAAGAAAGACATCACTTTTGTGGTGATCAGCAACTGATGCCGATATCCGACCTAAGCCATTCCCCTATACTGTAATGGTAGCGTTTAACCTATGAAGTATCATCGAAAACTGAATCTTCGCGACCTTGGTGGGATTCCGTTGCAAGAGGGTAGGGGAAGCATCCCCCAAGGTTTGTTCCTGCGTGGCAGCAAACTCAGTATGCTCACGCCGCAACAATGCCGTAGGTTGTGCCAGAAATACCATATCGACTGTGTCATCGACCTGCGCACACCCATCGAAGCACAGGAATTCCCCGACCCTTTACCAGAAGGCATCGAGTATATTCAGATACCCATTCTGAAAGACGCCACGGTAGGAATAACCCATGAGACGGGTTCAGATGCCATGACCATCATCCGCAACCTCCGCAAGCATCCAGAGAAACTGTTGGAGATGGTGCCAGATTTCAAGAGAATCTATCGGGACACCGTAACCGGACAATATGGGCGAGGGCAGTTGGACAAAGTGGTGAAAGCCTTAAGAGAAAACGCCAGCAACGGCAAATGCACACTCTTTCACTGCACCGTCGGGAAAGACAGGACTGGCATTGTCAGCATGGCATTGCTCAAGTCATATGGCGTCGCCGATGATGAAATCGTCAAAGACTATATGCGAACAAACAGAAACGTATTCTGGCCTACGTTGAAGAAATGCGTTGGCGTGGCTTTGATGACAAGAAACTGGACATTGGTGAAGACAGCATACCAGTCTTTCATGGCCGACAGCAAGTTGATTAAGATAGCACTCAAATACTACAAACCAAACAGGCAATGAAAAAGTTTCTCATTTTATCCATACTTTTATTCTTTGTGCTCTGTCTTTCTGTGTTGTGGGCGAAAACCACCAATTGGAATGGGGAGGAACCGTCGGCAAGTGCGCTTTCATCCAAAAAGAAAACACTTTCACGCAGCAAACTCGAGGCTGCCACGCTTATTCTCCACAAGACAGCCAATGGTACTGTGGCCCCTAATTACCATTACGAGTGTGTTATCAAAGTGAAGAAAGACAGTGTAGATGTCACGGTTTGTCGTGGCTACGACGGAGAAGAGGTTTACCATGAAGGCCGCGCCATCAGTCCTACTGAGTATGAGCAATTCCTCGACCACCTGGCAGCACAAAACATCCGTACAGCCTCAGTTAAGGCGTATACGACAGGAGGGCATGTGTCTTATATAAAGGTACTGAAAGATGACGAAGTCGTCTTCGATGGGAGCGAGGACTACAATCTTACCATAGCAAAAGGGAATCTTTCTGATGCTTTCATGGAGATGCTGTCGGGCAGTATGGAGGAAGCGGTAAACAACCCCATGCGACTTATCGACCCACTCCAAAACGAAGAATAGAAATTGTGTAGCCAATATTTCATACCGCTGGCGTCAAATCGATAAATTCAAAATTCCCTTTTCGCTTGAGGATGCCTCGATTTCCGATTTCAGGTTTTCCATCCGCTCCCATTTTGCCTTGCCTGCATCCATCAACGCCATGGCTGTAAGAACTTCACCGGGCATGACAAAATCATGCTGGCGTTCCTCCAGTTGCCGTTTGTATTCGTTCGCTTTTTCGATATCATGATCATAAAGCAAGGCATAGGTATGAAGGACCGCCAATTTCATTGGCGAGAACTTGCAGTTTGCCAGTGTATATTTTTCCAGTTTTTCCGTCCAAATCTGGTCTACGACACTCTTGCGGTTTGAGGTAAGCAACTCCAACATTACCCGCTCACACCCCACCTCCATATGGTACAGCATAGGAAGACGATTGCCCATGGAAACCAGTTCTTCTGACACCATCCGGGCTTCCTCGTAGCGACCTGTATCCTCCAGCAGCGTCATGTATATGGTGCGGTTCAGCATTTCAAATAAATCACTGTCTTCATTGAGAGGTATGTCTTCAAACCACTCCTGTGGCATCTCCTGAGGCCGAACTCCTATGCTCTGTTTTCCTGTTGCCTGTAGCAAGCGAACAAAGAATCGCCGTTTTTCGGGATGTCTCCATAGCGTCAGGATGTTGTACCCGTCGTTGCTGACACCATTCACGCACATCGGTATGCCGTTGACGACAGCCAGATACAGTCCCACAAAAATCATCATCATGAAAAACGACAAGCCGACAATGCCCGGATGTAGACAACGCAACAAGACAACCGACAGCACAATCAGCAGAAGGTTCATCAGCACGCCACCCGCATTATACCAAAACCACGGTGCTTCGTCAGGATTTTGGTCTTCGGGGAAGTCGAGTAGACATTGTCCTCCAGTCCCTGCCAAATGGAATCGTTTGAAGCGAAATCCTTCTGTGGTTTTTACCAAGGTCAAGTTGAAAATACGGAAAGACAGGAACCGGTATCCTGTCAGCAGTCCCATGATGAGGTGACCCGCTTCATGCAAGATGAGATGAATGATGACCGATACGACAAGACTGACCAACACCAATCCTACCGACAACAGCAGCATCCCGATGTCAACACCGCTTTCTTTGCTCTCGCCAGAGTCTCCCAAATTGCCGGTTAGCCATAGAGTCAGCATAACGCCACCATAGCCTATCGCCACCCCAATCAAGATGCCGAACACAAATCTCAATATCTTTTTCGCCGTTTTCATTTTTCTGTATCTTATGGATAAGAAATCACATGTTTCCTTTTTCAGTCGGCAAAAATAGTGAAAACCCGCTGAATGGACAAATTGTATAAAGAAAAAATATTACCCTTTGAATGACGTTTGTCTTGTTTTACGAACACATCATTTCACATCCGTAATGTGCCAAATTATTAGAAAGCAATAAAATATAAAAAAAAGGAAACACAGCATAAAGGCGAACGATGAGATTATCATTATTTTTGCCAAAGAACCAGAAATCCATGTATGATGAGAAAAATTATTTCCGTAATTGTACTGTTCTTTGCAGTAATGACAGCAAATGCCCAAAACCCCTATCTCCCTCTTTGGGAGCATTTGCCCGATGGTGAGCCACGTGTTTTTGAAGACCCTGATAATCCCGGAAAATTCCGGGCATATATCGTGGGTTCTCATGATGTCAACTACTCCGCATACTGCGGACCGGATATCAGGCTGTGGTCGGCACCTGTGGAGGACCTGAGTCAATGGCGTGACGAAGGCCCTATCTTCACCCATTTTGTCGACGGACAATGGGATACCATGTATGCGCCCGACCTTGTTGAGGTAAAAGACAGGAAAACAGGTGAGAAGACCTATTACCTCTATCCTCACTCCAGGGGATGGAACAGGGTGGCCATGGTATGTAAGGGACCGCGTCCCAATGGTCCATTTACCCCTGTCAATCTCACTCCCGATGGTCGGCGCTGCCTCCCTGGGTCACTGATTGATTTCGATCCCTCTGTGTTCATCGAGAACATTACCGACAAGAAAGACCCTGATTACGAAAAAGGTTTCCGTGCCTATGTGTTCTATGGCTTCCAGCACTCCACGGCTTGCGAACTCGACCAAGACAACATGTATGCCATGCGTCCAGGCACGCAGATTCACGATTATTTCATCCCTGCGAGTGCGAGATACGGTGTCGTCCGCGACCCGGAAGGCACACAGTATCCTGCTTTGTACAAAGACCAGAACCCCGGCGACTTCAATTTCTTTGAGGCTTCGTCAATCCGCAAGGTGGGCAACAAATATGTGATGGTGTTCTCCGGCTATTCCGGTCCAGACTACGGATTGGGGTCTACCAATTCCGCACTCCGCTATGCCTATGGAGACTCTCCGCTCGGACCATGGCGCTCGGGAGGCGTGCTCGTCGACTCACGCGGTGTGGTTCCCAATGAGGACGGTTCGCACCTCACGACGACTAATGCCGCCCACAACACCCATGGCTCACTGCAGGAAATCAACGGGCAGTGGTATGTGTTCTATCACCGTCCGCCACGTGGATTCGGAAATGCCCGTCAGGCTATGGTGGCACCTGTGAAAATCACATTCGACAAGAAGTCTGTAGCCGATGGCGGCAAACTGAGAATCGTGGGCTACGACCCCTACGCCAAGGACAATGAATGGACGGCTTCTGCTGCCGATGGTACCACTTACACTGGTGCAGAGGTGACCTCTGAGGGATTCCAGATTTTCGGACTTCCTCCATATCAGTATTATTCTGCCGGACTGGCATGCTATATGTCAGGAAACGACTGGATGCAAGACAACCATGACAATTGGAACAACAGTATGGACCTTGCAGGAATAACCAACAAGGGTGTCGTGGGATTCAAGTATTTTGGTTTCGGAGGTCTTGTGAAGGACACCAAAGGAGTAAAGGCCTTCAAGGGTACTGCAAAAGGAGACGGAACAATACTCCATCTCAACCTCACACCCGGAGGCCATGGTGCTTTCCGCATTCATGTGATGCTTGATGGTCCATATGCTAATGACACATGGAAAGGTCAGGAAATAGGAGTGATAGAGGTAGCAGCCGATGCACCGAAAGAGGCCAAGACCTATCAGGTGGCAGTGCCCGCCGTAGAGGGATTGAAGGGCAAGCATGCCATATACCTCGTTGCCGAAGGTCCTGAGGTGGAACAGCCCCAGCGCAACCGTCCTCCGTTCGGAGGCCGACAGATGCAGCCCCAGCGTCCAGAGGGACTCTTCGACCTTCATGGCATTGGCTTCTCCACTTCTTCAACCACCTGCACTCCGCCAGTAGTTCCTACTGTCACCATCACAGTTGACGGTCAGCGGCTCAACCTGCCCTCCACCCCCATTCGCGGCACAAATGCCAACGGCTACACCGATGTGACACATTACCAGACATATGCACCGATGAAGGAAGGTTCTGTCATCAAGGCTACCGCATCCGATCCGGCAGTAAGCATCACCGTGGGTAAGATAGTAGACGGGCGTGCCTCAGTGAAATGCACATACAACGGACAAGATAAGGTCTATTTGATTAACTGATATTCGGGACCGCCCATGCGGCGTACATTTCGTTTTTTCGACATAGAAAAACTGGAGTTTATTTTGTCCTGCACTTGATTTTTCGTAACTTTGCCACGACGTGGCAAAGTTACGTTTTTTCACACAAACACTCAATCTATACCGACCTATGTTACAAATCCGTTGCAAGAACATCAACATCACGAAGAGTTTTCCTGAAGGCATCTCACTGCTCGATGTATATCAAGCCATGGCCGACGAAATCAAACTGCCATCCCCTGTCGTGGCAGCAAAGGTCAACAACACCGCGCAAGGACTGAAATTCAGACTTTTCCAAAACCGCGACGTGGAATTCCTGGACGTTACCAATGGAACGGGAATGCGAGTGTATGTTCGTTCACTCTGCTTTGTGCTCTACAAAGCGACGTCCGACTTGTTTCCTGGAAGCAAACTCTTCATCGAGCATCCTCTCTCACGCGGTTATTACTGCAACTTCAAGAAGAAGGGTACCGACCCTCTGACAGAGGAGGATGTGAAGCGGATTTGCCAACGTATGCAGGAAATCATCAACCTTGACCTGCCGTTCCGTCGTACAGAGGCAACAACCGAGGAAGCCATCAGGGTTTTCAAGGAAAGAGGATTTTCCGACAAGGTGAAACTGCTTGAGACCAGTGGGCAGATTTACAGCGATTATTATATGCTGGGTGATACCGTGGACTACTACTACGGACCCCTCGTGCCATCGGCAGGCTATCTGACTGTTTGGGGGTTGGAATTGATGCATGACGGAATGCTGCTCAGGGTACCCGACAAACATCATCCCACACAATTGGCCGAGAAGGTAGACCAACCCCATACCTTTGATGTCTTTGCCGAGAAAGTGCGCTGGGACATCATCATGAGACTCTCCAATGCCGGAGACGTGAACAAGGCCATCCTCAAAGGATATGCCTCGGAACTCATCCAGGTGAGTGAGGCCCTGCAAGAGAAGAAAATCGTGAAGATAGCCGAAGAAATCGACCGGCGTTTTCATGCTGAGACCAATCCTGTGCGCATCGTGCTCATCACGGGGCCGTCGAGTTCGGGAAAGACCACCTTCACAAAACGTCTGTCCATCCAACTCCTGGCATGTGGGTTGCGCCCCATCTCATTCTCTACCGACGATTATTTTGTCAACCGTGTCGATACGCCCAAACTTCCCAACGGCCAATATGATTTCGACAATATCAAGGCGGTGGATTGTGAATTGCTGGAGGAGCATCTCGATAGATTAATTGGGGGAGAACGGGTAGAAGTGCCTGAGTATAATTTCGTGACCGGAAAACGTGAATATAATGGCAAACGGCTAAAACTCCAAAACGACAATGTGCTGATTATTGAGGGCATTCATGCTTTGAACCCCTTACTTACAAAAAACATCCCCGGCATCGACTATTTCAAAATATTCGTTTCTGCACTTACGAGTGTGTCGCTTGACGACCACAACTGGATACCCACACGCGACAACCGCCTTTTGCGCCGCATCATCCGCGACTATAACAAAGGAGCCTATACTGCCCGTGAGACCATCAGCATGTGGCCCAACGTGTGTGAGGCAGAGGAGAAATGGATTCTGCCTTTCCAGGAATCCGCCGACGTGATGTTCAATTCCGCCCTCAACATCGAGTTTGCCGTGTTGCGCAACAATGCCGAAATCATCCTCTCCACAGTGCCGAAGAACTGCCCTGAATATGCAGAGGCTCACCGTTTACAGAAATTCATTCACTACTTCCTACCGGTGAGCGACAAGGAGATACCACCCACCAGTATCATGCGCGAGTTTGTCGGCGGTTCCAGTTTCAAATATTGACCGTCATTTTCAACCATACTACACGCTATGGACCACATTACTCATTATTGCAGTCCACTTGGAAGAATGACGCTTGTCAGTAATGGCAAGGAACTGACAGGTCTGTGGTTCGAGGGGCAGAAATACAGTTCAATCGCCTTGGATAGTATTGCTCATGATAAAGACGACCTGCCTGTCTTTCAAGAAACCATCAGATGGCTCGACACCTATTTCGGGGGTGGAATACCCGACTTCACACCTCCTATAAGGATGCATGGCACGGTTTTCAGGCAAATGGTATGGGAAATCCTGCTCACTATTCCTTACGGACAAACGACGACGTATGGTGAAATAGCAAGGCGCGTAGCCCGTGAGAAAAAGGTGCCCGTCATGTCGGCACAGGCTGTTGGTGGTGCCGTGGGGCACAATGACATCGCCCTTATCATTCCTTGTCATAGAGTAGTGGGCAAGAACGGCAGTCTGACAGGCTACGCTGCCGGTCTTGATAAAAAGGCATATTTGCTCAAGATGGAAAAAGAATCTCAAGAAAGGCTTGAGAAGGAATAGGTTACAGCATATCAACTTGTAATATCCGCTGACCCTCAAGACCGTCCTGTTTGGAGAACTAAAAAAGGGGCAGCGGATAAACCTGGTTGGCGGGCTGCCCGGTCAAGAGTTATTTGCTACCTTTGCAGCATGAAATCAGAAACCCTTTTGCGTGCCATCCTCCCCGATGTTCTTATAGACAACTTCGACGTGGTTAATTTCGAGAAGACTGATGTCCGCTTCGACATCTGGCTTGACGAGAAGAAGGTCCAGATGCGTGAGGACAAGCACAACTCCGACATCATCTCCCACGGCTTCGGTCCCTACCATTGCATCCAGGACTTTCCCATCCGCGGCCGTGCCACGTTCCTCCATGTACGCAAGCGCAAGTGGCTTGACAAGTCCACCGGTGAGGTGTTCAGTTATGACTGGGACTTGTCCGAGTTCGACGAGACGCGGCTGAACGCCGAGTTCGTCGCTTTTTTAAAAGAGGGAGATTGAGTCCACCCCCGTAAGTATATCTACGCTTGCCGCCCGCAACGGGCTGAACGGCCAGACGCTCCGCAAGCAGTACAAGGAAGTCATCAGTGATTACCGCTCATGGAAACAGCTCAGCCATGCCGAGCGCTACGTCCTGTACCCCGACAACATAGGTCCCTCGCTGAGCCTTGACGAGACATGCCTGAGCAACGGCGAGGTCTACACCGTACTGACGAACA
>Ga0256407_10004221_pt1 | contig 24312 bp, 18 predicted proteins | sample RumenRJG_04DNA_FD_193489 | JGI IMG/M metagenome (GOLD analysis project Ga0256407, IMG submission 193489) | Bovine rumen microbial communities from Lethbridge, Alberta, Canada - RJG_04 | ecosystem: Host-associated > Mammals > Digestive system > Stomach > Rumen | place: Canada: Alberta... | reverse complement strand
CCGTCCTTTTTCCGGCAGCACATTAAGGACTGGCATCTGCCAATGATCTCGGACGTTGACATGCCTGACTGACGCATACTCTTACGAAGCAGCAATAAAGCAGTGGTATCAATGATGTCGTGAAGGATCTTTCCGCGCACCGTGCTGTCGGTCCATTTGGACAGAGGCAGTAGATCCAGATACTCCTTCGCGGTCTTAAAGACGCCTTCGATATCTGTCCTTCCAAAATAATCGGACAGGAGATCTTTGGGAGAAGTGTCTATGTTGGAGACAAGAACAAAATAACCGTACTTTACTGTATACCAGTCCTTGTCCTTAACTTTAAGCTCAGCGTACTCATCTTCATGATCAACAAGATAATCGCTGAATCGTTTAAGGGCGTTGTACTGATCAACATAAACATATGCGTATATCGGTTTTTCAAACAGTTTGATCCTTTTTTTGATACCGAAATATGCGTGATGCTTGCGGACAAAGGCGTACTTACCTTTTCCGATCAGATCCTTCACTTCCCAGTAAAGCGTTTTGAACGGATAGCCTTTACGGGCAGGCATCCTTCCAATGATGGTCTTTTCTGTACCGATGTGGAAGGCTCCGATCAGTTCTTTGGAAACATAGCCGGCGTCAAGAACAAGCGAATCGATCTCAATGCCCAGAGTGTCAGCGACATCATTTACGATCGTCATGACAGTATTGATGTCAAGGACATTTCCGGGAATGATATCGTACCAGACAGGAAGACCTGTTTCTTCATCCAGAACAAGGATCAGCCGTGTCATAACCTCTGACGAGGACACCCCGTGGCAGCACAGTGCATTGAACGGGTTATTGTCAATATCATTCGGAAGCGGCGTGGAATCCACGTAACATCCTTTTCCGAAAGAGGGATCCTGTTTCTGCATCGCGGCAACAAATGTCCTGAAATAAGACACCTTCAGGCTGTCCTCACCCATCAGAGTAAAAAACCTCGTATCCGAATGAAGGCTTGAGACAGGTACATCCTTCAAAATGTAGGAAGCAAAAGATTTCCTTAGAAAGTTGTCGCAGGAGATCCTTGATCCATCCTTCAGCACCCCGTGAAGGATGTGGCACAGTACACGTTCATATACCTCATCTTTTGGAAAAACGGCCCTTAAAATCGAAATGAGACCGCATTTTTCCAAAAAATGCAGCAGCAGGAAAGTATCACCAAACACTGTGTGGATCTCTGTATCAGGAAATATCTCCTGGCGGCAGATCCGGCTGTCATCGCGTTCGACACCTTCAAAAGTATCCGTAAGAGCATTGTATTCTACCAGCCCTCTGGTCGGAGACATGAAAATGCCGCTCTTTCGGTCTTCACTCAGATAGAGAACCTTGCCAAGTTTCTCCCGGACGTTATGCTTACTGTGATTTTTGCTTCCGGTGCTGATGTAAACTGTGTCAACAATTGCGGCAGAGCCACTTGTTATAACTCCGTTTTCATCACGGACAATCTTTTGTGCTTTGATGAATGCCATGGGACTACTCCTTAGATAAAGTAGTTTTAAGTAGAACTACATTAATTATAGCAGTCCTATGCCAGAAGCACAATATTCTGTTGAAAAACTGCGGTTTTCCACAGATGTTGTTAAGAATAGATCGATGTAGTTCTACTTTTACGTCGATCTACGGTTGAATTGCTAAAAAAGAAGAGTCTTTCGCCAGAAAAAAAAGCTGCACTAGAAAAATCTTTGCAGAAAAGGTTAAAAGATTTTTCAATTACTTTTGACATTCATGATAAAGCTATTCAAGATGTGAGCGAGACTCATCATAATGCTAGTGAGATAGCTCGATTGATTCTTAAAGATTTTAAAAGTCCATACTATAGTGCAACAGGATTATCACCTAATAAATCAAGGGACTACTATTTAGGGAATTCTGGATCAGAAGATCCAATATACGATAAATTTAATGAATTATATGGAAAAAAGGGAATTTTGGGCTTTGTTGACGAAAATCCAGAAGCATCAAGAAATCTTTCGCAAAAGGAAGTGAAATTAGCTGCTAAAAGATATAGAAAGCCAGCATTGTTGTTTAATGCGCTCTGTTATGCTGGCGCCGGTGTTGTGGGGATTCTTTCTCCTTTTTTATCACAATTTGTTAATCTTTCACCTTTAATTTTTTGTTCTATTGCTATCCCTACTATTACAACTTCTTTAGCTCTGTTAGAGAATAAAAGACTTCAACATAATGCCAAAATTGCAGAGGCTAGATTTAGAATTGCGAAGGATTTAGGACTAGTCAAAGGAGATTTTTCTGGCTTTGATTATATGTGGGATGTAAAAAATGGCATGCCCGAGGAAAAGGAGTAGGTAATAATGGGGAGACACAGAACCGTCCCCTTCCCTGCTGCTGGCCCTGAGCGAACAGACATTGACGCAAATCAGAATAACGAGTATCGTAAAACAAAATAAAATGAAGAGGAGCAGAGTAAATATATATGGACATTCGAAAAGCGGAAATAGAGGATCTTGATGAGCTGGCCAACGCTGCGGCCACCTGTTTTCCTGCGGCTGAAGCGGCATCAAAAGAAAGAATCGCGGGAAGGCTGGCCGTTTATCCTGATTATTTCTGGGTGGGAAGGGATGAGTCTTATGAACTGATCTCTTTTGCCGTCGGGCCGGTCACAAAAGAGAGGGACCTGACAGACAATATGTATGCGGATCCATCCGTACATGATCCGGACGGGGACTGGCAAATGGTCTTTTGTCTGTGCACAATGCCGCAGCATCGCCGCAAAGGGGTTGGAGGAATGATTCTGCAGCGTCTGATCAGCGAGGCTGAGGAGAAGGGCAGAAAAGGAGTAGTGCTGGCCTGTAAAGAAGAGAAGATCCATTTTTACGAGAAATTCGGATTTGTGAATGAAGGAGTTTCAAAATCAAAACATGGCGGAGCACGCTGGTACCAGATGCGTCTTACCTTTGACGAAAATTAAATCCGGATCATCTGATGAATATCAAATGGATTTCACGAAAGAAATGTTGAATGGATTCACAGAGGAATATTGAACAGATTTCAAGAAAGGAATGTTGAACGGATTCACGGAGGAATGTTGAATGGAAGATCAGATTCTGGAATGGGCAAAGGAACTGCAGAGTATTGCGCAGGCGGGACTCTATTATGGAAAGGATGTTTATGACCAGGAACGTTATCAGCGGGTCCGGGAGATTGCTGCGCAGATGCTGTCCATGCGGGCGGATCTCCCCATGGACAAAGTGGTCGAGGTTTTCTGCTCGGACATCTGTTATCAGACACCCAAGGTTGATACGCGCGCAGCGATCTTCCGGGATGGAAAGATCCTGCTGGTCCGGGAAAATGACGGACTCTGGTCCATACCGGGCGGATGGTGCGAATACAACCTTGCCCCCGCGGACAATGCTGTCAAAGAAGCACGGGAAGAAGCGGGTGTCGACATCTCAGTGAAAAAGCTGATCGCTGTACACGACAAGGACAAACACAATCCCAGACCATATCTCTTCGGAGTGATCAAAATCTTTTATCTGTGCGAATTAATCGGTGGGGAATTCGTCCCCAATATCGAGACCTCCGAGAGCGGTTTTTTCGGCCTTGACGAGCTTCCTCCACTGGCGGAGGAAAAATGCAATGAAGAACAGGTCAGGATGTGCTTCGAGGCCTGCTCTTCGGAAAACTGGGTTGTTCAGTTTGACTGACATTTGCTTTTGTTCAGCCAGGCAACACTCCTATATTCGCTTTTTTGAAGGTGCGGGATGGCAGTGATCGCTGCCATCCCGCCTTTTTGTCGTCATGCTCATCCCAGAATTCGCCGGATCGCCTTTCCCACACCGTTGTGGTCGTTGTCATCTGTCACGAGAGTGCACAGATCCCGAAGGCCGGGATCGGCATTTCCCATGGCGACAGAAAGGCCGACAGCCTCCAGCACCGCGCGGTCATTGTCGCCGTCTCCGATTCCGATGGTCTCCTCCATGGAGATTCCCAGAGCTTCCGCCAGCTTTTGCAGGCCCAGCGCCTTGGATACTCCCTCGTATGTCATCTCAAGCGTATACTCTTCAGGACAGGCAAAGGTAAGGGGCAGGTTTTTAACTTTGCCATATGCCTCTTCCCAGTCCTCCCTGGAGCGAAAATAATAGTTGATCTTTGAAATCGATTCATGTCGGTCCAGTTCATCCATCATGCCGGGAACTGTGATCGCCACTTTGCGGTAAAGGTCCTCGTAGACTCCCATATGGTATTCCTCCATGTGGTCAAGAACGTCGCCGCGAATGATTGACACGCCGTCTGTCAGGAACTGAAGCATTCCTGCCTGTTCACCAATCAGGGACACTATCTTCCTCGCCACGTCTATCGGAATACTTTTGCGGAAGACAAATTTTTTCTCATGAAAATCATATACCTCAGAGCCGCTGGTCGAGACTGCAAAGCGGATATCGGGCAGCAGGTCCGCATAGGGCTGAAGTTCCACCAGTGTCCTTCCGGAACAGTATACGACGTGCAGGCCCTGCCCGGCGGCATAGGCGATGTCCCTGACTGTATCCGGGTGGACCTTCTTGTCAGATGTGAGAAGTGTTCCGTCCATATCCAGAGCTAAAAGCTTATATTTTTGCATTTTTTATACCTCTTCTCGAATGATAAGGCGCCACGCGCGGAAAAAAGCTATGTGAAAACACACTGTGTGGAAGCAGGCTGTCTGAAAACAGGTTGTGTGAAAAAAGACTGTGTGGAAGCAGGCTGTGCGGAAACAGGATTTCCGGAAGCAGGCTGTGTGAAAACAGGATTTCCGGAAGCAGGCTGTGTGAAAACAGGCAGTGAGTTCTTTGCAAAACCGCGCAAGTGGAACAGCCGGCGCCGGGCACAAGCCCAGGCATAGGCCGGACAGGGGGCAGTTCACTCATCGTAAAGCAGGTAGGGACGTCTCTGCTCCTTAAAATCCTCAACTTCTGTCTGCCAGGATTGCTCAATCTCCCGGGGACCGGCGCCCTCCTCGATCATCCTTCGGACCCTGTCTGTTCCGAAAAGGATGTCGATCCAGTAATGGCCGCTTCCGTCAGGCTGTCCAAAGAAAGAGATGCCGGGATTCTGTTCCTGAAGGGCATGATACGCATCGATCACGTATTCCAGATTTATTTTTTCATCCCAAATCTGTCTGAGCGGAATGCCTCTCAGGTCCTTTCCATAACATTCCTGTCCCTCAAAATCGGGTGAGGATGCGCCTTCCATACTCACCGGTGTAAAGGAAAAGTCGAATTCGTCATTGTCTGTAATATAGGGGCTCCCATAGATTTCAAAAGGAAATTCTGTGCCGCGGCCTATCGAAAAAGCAGTGTTTTCAAAATAGCAGGTAGATGCATAGAGGTAGACAGCCCTCATATCCTTGAGGTTGGGTGACGGGTTGATGACAAGGCTGGATTTCGTCTGGTGAGTATAGTTCTCACAGGGTACCACTGTCAGAAGGCAGGCGTCTTTTCCGCCGCTAAGCCATCCCTCCCCGTTGAACATCTGTGCCAGTTCCCCCAGCGTCATGCCATGAACAACAGGGATGGGCAGTATTCCGACCCCGGAGACGAATTCGTCCTGCAGGATCGGTCCATCAACATAAAAGCCGTTGGGATTGGGGCGGTCCAGGATGATCACTTCTTTGCCCGCCGCCGCGCATGCGTCCATCAGGTAATACATAGTGATGTAATATGTGTAATAGCGAAGGCCCACATCCTGAATATCAATCACCAGTGTGTCAAAACGATCCATGTCCCCGGAAGAGGGATATGCGGATCCGCTTCCGAAGAGCGAGACGGCAGGCACGCCGGTCTTCTCATCCACAGAATCCAGAACCTGAGCCCCGGCATCGTCCTTTCCCCTCAGCCCGTGCTCGGGCACAAATATGACAGTCAGATCCACTTCCTGCCGCACAAGAGCATCCACGATATGCTCCCCATATTCCACAGAGCTGCCGTCCATGGTCTGTCCGAAGGGAATCAGATCCTCTCCCACTGTCAGGGAGTCGGTGCCGGTATCTTCTTTATCTTCCAGAGAGTCTGTTCCGGCATCTTCTACGACATGAATAGAGCCCGCGTCAGTGCTGCCGGTGTCCGCGTTCTCATCTTCCCGGGCCAGTTCAGCCTCAGAGTCTGTGTCAGTCTCGATTTGGTTTCCTACGATTCCTGTCTGATTTGTAAAAAGCGCGACCCGCTTTCCGTCCAGCATGGGCAGGTAGATATCCGCGCGCTCATCGCCGAGGATGATGTCAGGATCAGTGTTACTTCTATTTACCGGTTTCACAGTCTCCGCAGCTTCCGCCGTCTCCTTGGCAGGTTTTGCCGTCTCCGATCCTGCAATCCCTGAATTTTCTGCTTCGGAGCTTTCTGCTTCGGAGCTTTCTGCCCCGGTCTTTTCTTCCTCAGATTTTTCTGACCCGGATTCTGCTGCCTCGGATTTTTCTGATTCAGTTTTTTCTGCACCGAGGTTTTCTACCCCGGATTTTCCTGCTTCGGAACTTTCTGCCCCGGATTCTGCCGCTCCGGAACTTTCTGTCCCGGTTTTTTCTGTCTGTGTGCCTGCTCCGCCACAGGCTGTCAGCATTACCGCAGACATAATCAGAATAATCATCAGAAAAAATTTTTTCACTCTGTTCCGAAAATGACCATTTCCTGCTGTCATGCCTGAGACCTCGTTTCCAAAGAATGTGCGAATCTGCCACTGTCATTTATCTCGTAATGTACCCGCGGACGACTTCGCCGGCCAGTGCTTTGAGCGACGTTTCGATGAAGACCCGCTATGAATACACCATACCATGCTGCCATTTCCGGAATCAACCTTTCAATAGGGTATAGGCGTCCACGACGCCCTCTGCCCCCGCCGGGCCGTGTCCGCCGCAAGACGGAAAATATATTATACGGGCCGTGTCATAAAAAAAGGAGACAGGTAATGTCTCCCTTTTTTACTGCACACCCAGACCTGAACCATGCGTTTTTTCTGCGTTCTCCGGCTCCAAAAACCGGACTTGAATTCATTAATTCATTACGGCAGGGGATCTCCCTTTAAAAACCGGGGAAGGCCGCAGCAGACCCTGATGACGGTATCAGCCCTTGATGCCAGCAGGCAGGCCAGGCGTCCGGCCTTCTCTCTGTTTCGTCTCTCGACAGGGTCAATTGGGACAACGCCGCCGCCGACTTCGGTCGCAATCACAACCTTTTTTTCCGCCAGATGATCTGCCAGATCCCGGAGATTTTCCTCAGGTGTATCCGACGCAAGTTCCTGCACATCCCTGACCGCAAGGGCTTTAAATGTCTCATAATCCCAGCCCAATGCCTGCATGATATATTCCTGTTTGCCCGCAAAGAGCGGCCCGATCACAAAAATCATAATAAAATCTCCGCCTGCCTTCAGTGCTCTGACTCTGCATACTCAGGAGAATAGTCCTTCAACAGATTTTTCCCCCGTCCTTCTGCGGTATTTATTTAATATCTCTATGTCTGGCATGAATACATGTTCATCACTTACTGATCTTCACGCTCCTGGCTGCGCTCCATACAGACCAATACTTAGCGCTGCCCACCGTCTTATATGTCCGGATCCTCACATAGTAAGTCTTGCCTTTGGTCAGGCCTGAAATCACTCTGGAAACGGCGGATGCGCTCGTTACAGTCACGGACTTGTTGCCTGATTTGAAAGTCTTATCCGTGCTGTAATGGATCACATAGCCGGTTGCCTTTGCGTTTTTGCCCCACTTGAGGGTCATCTTTGATGCGGCAGTGTTGGTCACTGAGCTGACAGCCGGTCTTGCCACACGGTAGATTACACGGCTCCTTGAAAGAGTGCTGTCTCCGGTAGTTCCCTTCGCAACGACTTTGTAGGTGTACTTTGTGCCATTGGTATTGGCTTTTGCATCCGCAAATGTAACCGTACTGCCGCTGGTGATGGTCTTGATCAGAGTCGATTCCCGGTATACCTTATAGCCGTTTGCGCCGGTGACCTTCTTCCAGGTCAGCTTGATTCCGGTCGCCTGGTTTTCTGCTGTCAGGGACGCAGTCGCTGCGGGTACTACCTTGATTGTGACAGTCTTTGAGGCCGCGTTGTAATTTGAGGTCGCGGCAGATGTTGCCGTGATCTTGACAGTACCGACCTTCTTCGCGGTTACCATACCAGCAGATGATATTGTGGCAATCGTCGTGTCAGAGGACTTAAAGGATTTTGTCCCCTTGGCACCTGTGATAGAGACGGTCGTTGTCTTCCCGACAGCGACAGAAGAAGCTGCTGCTTTGGCAGTGATGGACTGGGCGGCTTTTGCTACAGTCACAGTGATCGTCTTTGTCGCAGCATTATAGTTTGATGTTGCAGCTGCTGTGATCGTGATCGTCACTTTCCCTGCTCCCTTTGCAGTAACCTTGCCGGCAGAATCTACTGTGGCGATGGCCGTGTTGGAAGACTTATAGGAAAGGCTTCCCTTGTTCCCGGAAGCTGTAATCTTTCCACTGTTCGGGAATGTCAGGGACAGATTGGACGCTGTTATGGACTGGGCTGCCTTGGAAACGGTTACTGTAATCTCCTTTTTTACAGCTTCATAGTTGTCAGTTTCTTCAGCGTAGATTGTGATTTTTGCTGTCCCTGCTCCCTTTGCCGTGACCTTACCGGCAGGATCCACCATGGCTATGGCTGTATTGGAGGACTTATAGGACAGCGCCCCCTTGTTGCCGGAAACCGTTATTGTGCCGGTATTCGGGTAGGTCAGGGACAGGTTTGAAGCTGTGATGGACTGGGCAGCTTTTGCAACGGTCACTGTGATTGTTTTCGTTGCAGCGTTGTTATAATTGGGGGTCTGCTCAGCCGTGATTGTAACTGTCGCTGTCCCCACCCCCTCAGCTTTGACTTTGCCTTCAGAGTCAACCGTGACTATGTTTGTATCCGAGCTTGTATAAGACAATTCATCATGGTCTCCGGATACCTCGATCTTTCCGCTGTTGGGATATGTCAGTGTCATATCAAAGGCCGTGATAGACTGGGTGCCCCTGGCAACGGTCACTGTAATCGTTTTCGTTGCAACGTTGTAATAATTGGGGGTCTGCTCAGCCGTGATCGTAACTGTCGCTGTCCCTGCGCCTGCTGCCGTGACATTGCCGTCAGGGTCCACTGTGACTACATTCGTATCCGAGCTTGTATAAGACAATTCACCATGCTTTCCGGGTACCTCGATCTTTCCACTGTTCGGGTAGGTCAGAGTCATGTCAGAAGCCGAGATGGACTGTTCTGCCTTTTCAATGGTAAAAGTTTTCTCGACTGATCCAGAATATCTCAACACGCCGTTGATCGTCACGGTGGCGGTTCCGGCATTGGTATTATTGCTGTAAGCAACAGTATAGTCTATACCTTTTGTCAGCCGGTCTTCTCCCCAAAATACAACAACCTTCGGCTCCAGAGCCTCTCCGGTATAAGTATAAGTCTGGTCAAGAAGCGTAACGTCGGCGGATGAGATTGACGTTGGCTCTATAGGATCAAATGGTATGTTATTTTCGTGAGCATACCAGTATATATAAGTATACTCAATGCCTGAGATCGTTAAATTTGGAATATCAGAGAACGCACTTCTATCTATAGAGATCACACTCTCCGGGATTGTGATACTGGTCAGGTCAGTGCACCCGTTGAATGCCTCACTTCCTATACTGGTCACACCTACCGGGATTGTGATACTGGTCAGGCCAGTGCACCTATAAAACAGCCGTTCATTTATGCTGGTCACGCCCTCCGGGATTATGATACTGGTCAGGCTTTCGCACTCAGAGAAAGCACGATTGCCTATGCTGGTCATGCTCTCCGGGATTGTGATACTGGTCAGGCTTCCGCACGAATTGAAAGCTCCATCACCTATACTGGTCACGCCCTCCGGGATTGTGATACTGCTCAGTCCGAAGCAATTCTCGAATACATGATCACCTATACTGGTCACGCCCTCCGGGATCGTGATACTGTTCAGGGAAACACACCCAATGAACGCCTCATTGCCTATACTGGTCACACTCTCCGGGATCGTGATACTGCTCAGGCGAGCGCAAACATGGAACGCACCACTGCCTATACTGGTCACACTCTCCGGGATTGTGATACTGCTCAGGTAACCGCATTGCTCGAACACTTTACTGCCTATACTGGTCACACCATCTTCTATTACCACTTTGTTGATAGTATCGTTTTGAAAAAAAGGACTGCCTTGGGAGGCGTAATCATCCATCTCTCCCGATCCGCTAATGGTCAGGGTTCCCTGATCATCAAGTATCCAGGTCAGATTCTCTCCGCATGTTCCATTCGCCGCGACACTCCCGGACAGCTCTTCTCTGACTGTCTCCTCCATTTCTTCTGAAGCCTCGATTCGGGATTCTTCCTCTGATGCAAGGGTATCTGAACTCTTCTCTCCGGTCTCTTCTTCAAAATGTCCCGCCTCTGGTTCAACTTCCATACCGGAATCTCCGGACTCTCCAGCAGCTTCAGGTCCCTCTGCTTCCGCACTGTCTTCACCTTCCTGTCTGACTGCCGGATCCTCGTCTGTTCCGGTGTCCCCGGCTTCCGCCTCTGGCTCCTCAGTTGTTCCGGGATACCCGACTGCCTCCTCCGGCCACTCTGCTGTTCCGGTGTCCGCTGTTTCCGACTCTGGCTCCTCTGCCGCTGAGGTTTCCTCAGGTTCCGGAGAAGAATCAGTCTGATCAGTGCTTTCCGCAATATAGTCCGCTTCCTGATTCCCGGTATCTTCCCGGGACACATCCTCCGTTTCCGCAGCAGCGTCGTCTTTCTCCCAGACAGCATACAGGACACAGTTATCTGCAGGGGCATATTCCTCATCCCCAGCTGATAGTGGTTCCCCATCTCTGTCCAGGCTCCAGCCCGCGAAGGTCATGATCCGTCCATCCGGATCCGTCCCTGCGAAAACAGGAAATGATGTAACTGTCCCGCCGACAGGGATAAGCTTGTCGACCACTTCCGCATATTCGACATAGCCTCCGGTCACATCATCCCGTTCATTCTCGCAGTAACCTCCGTTGGCATCGAGAGTGACAGTGAAATATTCTTTAGCGTCTTCTTCCTCTGCTTCTCCCAATACTTCCGGTATTTCCACTGCTTCTTCAGAATAAGATTCAACGGATGTACCGGCAAGATCTGCCGGCAGGTCTGAGCGGTCACCTGTCTCCTCTTCGGCAGGCCCTGTCCCCGGATATTCAGCCGCAGCATCAGCTGTCATGCCCGGACCGACGTCAGTCTCTGATGCATAGATACTGCCGAAGGCAGATCCTATGACCAACAGCATTGCCATCAGCACCGCTGCTGCCTGTTTCGTCATTCCTATGAGTTTTGTCATCCGAAACACCTCCCTCATTAAATCAGACTTCCATTCTGCCGGATGCCGCCCATTATTATGTATGATCAAAACAGTGAGGAAAGCGGCCGCAGTCTGCAGAAAGACTGCTGTTCATTTTTCAGACTCTTTATTTCCGTCAACATTCAGTTTTTTATCGTTAGCTTGTAATCAATATTTTATCTTATGGCAGTCGTTTCTTCAATTGAAAGAGTTCCTACCCTAGAGCAGTGAAAAAAGATTCTCTCCTGAAGCAGCGAAGCAACAAGAGTTGTACACGCCCTCTCGAGGGCCTGTACATGTAACGTTGCGTTCGGCGATTCCAATACGCTTCGCGTGCGCCGAACGCCGTAAACTCCGGTTTTTGTACGCTCTGGCGTACAAAAACACGTCGAGTTTCAGGTGGGTCTGTACAGATCAGTAACCAACAAGAAGCAGATCAAAAAAGAGCCGGGATTATCCGACTCTTTTCTGTCTATTCCTTCAGAACATCCGGCAGGCCGCAGACCAGTTCCACCACATAATCCGCCCTTTTGGCCAAAATTCTGTTTAGTCGGGCGAGAGCCCGCAGGTATATGATCGTCTCCCCCTCATAATTTTTTCCGCCCGAAAAAATCTCATTTGTGACAATGGTCATATGGGCACAGTCTGAAAAAACCTTTTCAATCTCCTCCGCAATCCGGTCCGGAAGATCTGTCTCTTCATCCATTGCGGCTGCATCATTTCCGAACAGTTCATTAGCCATCAGATTCCCCAGGTCCTCAAGCAGGACATTGCTGTCCGCGGGCAGACGCAGCGACCCGATATTCCGGTAACACTCGATCGTCTCAAAGCCGCGGTCTCTGCGCAATGCGTGGTGACGGGCTATGCGTGCCCGGGCCTCCTCTCCAAAGGGCTCCATGGTCGCGATATAGATGCGCGGTCCTCCCCCTTCCAGGGACAGGACATGCCGCTCCGCATAATCGCTCTTCCCGCTGGCGCTCCCGCCGATCACTAAAGTAAACACGCTGTTCTCCCTTCCGCCTGGACGGCGGCTGAATCTGTGCTCAAAACTGACTCCGGTTTTTTCAGCTGACTCTGGTTTTAAACCTGAACCCGGTTTTTTCAGCTAAATCTGGTTTTAAATCTGAATCCGTTTTTTTTAGGCTGACTCTGGTTTTAAATCCAGATCTTTATTTAAAACAGAGTCTGAGTCTGTGCTCAAAAATTGATTCTCTGCTTAAAGAGAAGTAAACAGGAAAATCCCATAGTAGTTGCCGATAATGTAACCCAGAGTCCCGACCAGGATCGCGGGGAAAATCAGGGTGTGCCAGCCTTTGGCGATGGCAAAAGCGGCTGCCGTCGTCGGCCCTCCGATATTGGCATTGGAGGAAACCGTGATCTCTTCGATGGAATAACCGAAAAGCTTCCCCAGTCCAAGTGAAAAAACAAGGTTGGCAAGGACAATGATCGCCGCAAAGACAAGGAGCAGAGGCGCCCTGCGGATGATCAGTTCCACTGACGCGGGTGCCCCGATGACCGCAAAGAATATGTGGATCAGGAAGGTGCCGATTTCCTGTGATCCGGCAATATTTCCCAGAAAGCGGGGAAAAGCAGTTGCCAGTGCGGTCGTGATCGTCGTGATCAGCAGGTACTGGCTGCTGAGGAGGCCGCGCAGCAGTGAAATGCCGAATCCGTCTCCGGCCAAGACTGTCTCAAAAAAGCCCGCAAGCATTTTGGAAACAGCGACAATCATGCAGGCGGCCGCAAATCCCATGGCAAGATCCATGAGGGAGACCGGACGAGCCTTCCAATATTCCGCCGCCCGGCTCTTGTGTGTCCTGTGGTGTTCCTTTACTTTTTCCATTTCCGACGGAGACGATTCAATCTCTTCGCGGCGGTCAATGATGGGATGTTTGTACTGTCTGCGGATCCACCCAAGAGATGGAAGCGCGACGAGCACGAAGAAATAGAGCACCATGAGCAGGTTGTCAGCGACGATGGCAGCGGAGACCAGACTCTTATCCGCCCCGGTTGCGTCCGCCATGGCGACCAGATTGACCGAGCCGCCGACATAGGTGCCGACAAACATGGCAAGCGCTGGCTTGGTGCTGTCAATGCCAATGATATTTTTCAGCAGCATATAGGCAAGAACACCGCCTGCGGCTGTTCCCAGGCTTCCCAGGATGAAAATACCGAACATCCTGCCGCTCTCCCGCCAGATCTTGCGAAAATCCGCCTGAAAGAGAAGGAAGGGAATGGCCAGAGGCACCAGATAGGACCAGACGAAATCATAGGCGGGCGCATCTGTAGGAATAACATGCAGGTTGGCAAGAGCCATGGCAAAAACAAGACAGAGTACACAGGCAGAGACTTTGGCCGCCCAGGCGAAGCTCTGCTCCAGTCGGATCGAGACAGCGGCGATGACAACAAGAATCGCAAACAGCATCCATGTGTTATCAGCTGAAATCAGTGTTGGCATAATAAAATCTGTAACCTCCGGTTCAGAATGAAAATTCAATGGTGAGTGGTTAATAGTTTCATTAGTCAGTAAGCGCTCAATAAGCACTCAATAAAGCTCTATGAGAACATTTAATAAGCACTCAGCAAATGCTCAATAAACTCTCCGGGAACATTTAATGATGTCGGGGTCAAAAGGTGTTTAAAGATAATCCGTCTCGTCAATATGCACAAACACCTTGGACACGCTCTCGCTCAATCCTCGCTGGCAGCGGTACTAAGGGCGCTAAAAACCAGCGCCCAAGTACCAGGCACGCAACATCTCCTTCGGAGCTGCGCAATGGTCCTGCGGTTGTATGTGCATATTGACGAGACTCAGAGCCTTTTCCTGGCTTTTGACCTTTACATCATTTAATAAGTACTCAATAAGCACTTGACCGGTGCTTTTCCCTGGCAATCACCAGAGAGAAATAGCCGGCGTCATCCGGGATCTCTTCGGCGCTGTGGTAGACTTTTTCATTTTCCATGCCACAGTTCTCCACACAGCCGACTTGGCGGCCGCTGGCAATTAAAAGCTCTTTGACTTCCTTCATACGGCTGGCGGATTTCATGAGGACGTAGGTGCCGTGTTGATCCAGCGGATGGTCCGTTTTGTGAGAAGCAGGGATTACATGCAGGGGCTCATTCCACTCGGTCAGCGATATGTTCAGACGGGCAGCGGCGGCACAGAAAGATGTGATCCCGCTCACGAGCTCGACCTCATAGCCGTCGTCCTCAAGGATGTGCTGCAGGTAGCTGAAAGTGCAGTAGACCGTTGAATCACCCAGAGTCAGATAGACTACATTTTTGCCCTGATCCAGGTATTCTTCCAGGAGCTTTGCCCCTCTTTGATGTTCCTGCGCCAGTTTCTCCCGGTCGCGCACCATAGGCATATAGACCGGCACAAGAGTCTTGTCCGCGATCTCCGGAACAGCTCCCAGAGCGATTTTATAAGCGACAGATTCCCTGGCATTTTTGCCGGGCACTGCGATCACCTCATTCTCCCGGATCAGGCGCACTGCCTTCAAAGTCATCAGTTCCGGATCTCCGGGGCCGACCCCGACACCATATACTTTCCCTTTCATGTAATTCCTTTCTGTCATGATGTACCCGTTTCTATCGTGATGTATCCGCTTCTATCGTGATGTATCCGCAGACGACTTTGTCTGCCAAAATTAGTCCCGGGCGGGCATGCTCAAGCTATCTCACTTCGACACGGGAGAGTCTGCTCAGCGCAGTCTCTTTTCGGCTCGGGCGAGTCTGCCAGGTACAATCTCTTTTCAGCCCGGGCGGGATCAGTTCAGGCATAGTCCCGCATGCGCCGCAAACAGTTCCTGCACTTCTTCCCATTCTCCTATTCCGCACAGAACTGTTTCGACTTCGAAACCCTTTTTCAGGAAAATGCTCTTCCAGGAATCTTCCCTGCCTCCTGCCAGGTCGTTCCGGGCGTGGTCTCCCGATACGACCATGAAAGGAGCCAGAATGACTTTTTTGAAGCCCCTGCCGCAGATCTGCGGCAGAATATCCTCCAGCTCGGGTTCTCCTTCGACCGTAGCAATGAAATAATTGTCCGCGCCGTTCTTTCGCAGTGTATCCTGCAGGATACCGAAAACCGCATTGTCTTCAATATATCGTTTCTGTTTCGCAGCGGATTCTTCTGCCTTCTTTGAATCCGGCGAATTTGAAAAAGCGTCTGTTGAATCCGGGAATTTCGGATCCGGCACCTTCTGTGTTTCCGGAAAATTCGAATCCGGTATCTTCTCTGAATCCGGGAATTTTGGATCCGTGATTTTCTGATTCCTGCCAACAGTTTTTTTGCGTTTTTCGTTCCCGTGGCCCATGAGGACAACTGCTGTGTCCTCTGTCTGTACAGGGAGATGGTGAAGTATCGCGTCAGCGATTATTTTGAAATCCGAATCATCAAACAGGAGGGGCTTTCCGACAGATATTCTGTCAAAAAAAAGCTCCGCCTCTTTCAGAAGCTCCATCAGCCTGCGGTGTTCAGTTCCGTGCATCAGGTACAAAGGCTGCACATACAACTCCCGGATGCCTTTTTCCTTTGCGTCCCGGATCGCGTCTTCCGGTCCATCAATATACAGACCGTCGCGCTCCATCAGTTTTTTGCGGATGAAACGGCTGGTAAAGCATCTTCGCACAGTGCAGTCCGGATGCCTTTTTTCTATACATTTTTCAATAGCGCCGATGGTTTTCTCGCGGGTATCCGCGAAAGAAGTGCCAAAACTCACCGCAAGCAATAGACGGGGGCTTCCCGCTGCCAAGTTACTCATTTATGAATCTCCATGTCAGCCTGTATAATGTGGTTCTGAAACAGTGTCTTTTCTGCCGGCTGTCCTTCCGGCTGTTTTTCCGGCAATTTTACGGATAATTCTCTCGAAATTCTCCCGGTTTTTTCACTGTTCTCCCGATTATTCATCCGGCAATTTTACGGATTATTTTCTCCGGTTATTCTTCATGCTCTGCTTCCGCTATAATCTCCCCAGGAAGAGCAGTACCGCAATCAGGACCGCAATTCCCGCCGCAAACATAAGGGCGGTACAGCGGTTCATCAGCCGAACGGAGCGGGTAATGTCCCCGGGTTCCACCGGCCGTCCGCCGTCCCCGATTTCCTCTTTGTGGTGCAGTTCTCCGAAGTACCAGGTGTCTCCCAGCAATTTGAGGTGAAGGGCGCCGGCGCAGACAGACTCCGTCTGGGCGGAATTGGGACTGGGACTTTTGAGTCGGTCTCTTTTCCAGACCCGGAAGGCCGCTGCCCCGTCGGGAATAAGTACTTTTTCCAATATGTCTGGACGATTCATCGTGCCGTCAGGCTTTCTCCTCTCAGCTGAGGTTTTCTCCATGCCAACTGCAGTTTTTTCCGGCTCGCCCGTCTTCACACTGTCTTCATTTGTGCTTGTAATGGAAACGCTCTCTTTTCCGGGCAGGTAAGATGCCATGATCATGAACAGGGCTGTCAGTCTGGCGGGGATGAAATTCATCACATCATCAAGTCTTGCCGCGGCAGTCCCGAAATATCTGTATCTGGGATTTTTATATCCTGTCATGGAATCCATGGTATTCACTGCTTTGTAAAAAATACCGCCGATTCCTCCCAGCAGAATCATGTAAAAAAGAGGGGCCGTCACTCCGTCGGATGTGTTTTCGGCAACGGTCTCCACTGCAGCCTTGGCAATGCCCTCCGCATCCAGGCGGTCCGTATCGCGTCCGACGATCATGGAAACTGCCTTGCGGGCTCCTTCAATATCTCCCCGCAAAAGGGGATCTCTCACGGAAAAGCCCGCCTGCCCCAGACTTCGAAGGGCCAGGAGACGTCCGCAGAGGACGCCCTCTGCCAGGAGGCGCAGAAATGGATGAATCCTGCCGCACAGCTGCAGCAGAAAAAAGATAATCCCTGTGCTCACCGCCAGGACCAGGATAACCATCAGGGTTCCTGCGATGCGCTCGCGGATGCGAATGCTTTTCGCACTTCCTGATTCACGTGTTCTTCCCGGATTTTCCGGGTTTTCCGGACATCCCGGACTTTCCGGGTTTTCCGGACTTCCCGGACTTCCCGCACTTTCCGGTTTTTGCGGACTTCCCGAACTATCTGAGCCTTCTGAATTTTCGGCACTGACCGCATCGATCTCAGCAGTACCCGGCTTCGCTGGCGGAACTGAAAAAAGAGTCCGCAGGGCCTTTTCAAAGAAGTCGATGAGGGTTCCGATCCCCTGCACCGGATGCCAGAGCCAGTGAGGATCACCGATCAGCAGATCCACGGCCGCGGCTATCAGCAGGACGATAATTCTGTTTTGTGCCGACTGCCGCAACAATTCCATTTTTTCAAATCCTCTTACTCACTTTTGTTTATGCCCTGATTGAAAGCTCTTTGTTTTTTGGAAAGCTATTTGTTTTTTGGAAAACTGCCTGCATTTTTCCAAAAATGCCGCAGCGAAATCCGGGTCTGACCGATAATACAGATGGGGGAAGCCGGCCATGATGTTTCCCTGCACGACCATGCAGTCCCAGGACCGTTTTCTGTCCGGTTTCCATGCCGTACATGCCTGTCCGTTCTCTGTGGAATCAAAATAGTGGAATTCGTGTCCCCGTATATGATGGCCATCCTGCAGATATCCGGCAGTCCCGGTTTCTCCGTCCTTTTTTTCAAGTTCTATATAGCCGAAGCGGACCAGTCTGTCCTTCATCCTGCAGCTTCCGGGAAGAACGCCGCACATCTGGTACAGAGTCCTGGCTGAAGTCTCTTTTTCAGACGCATCAGTTGAATTTCTTATGCTGCTGTCATCCGCTTCCTGTCCGGTGCCGGCCACAGTCTTAATATTTCCCGGATCCATCGACTGCTGCAGGTACATGAAGCCTCCGCATTCCGCCAGAATCGGCATTCCCTCCGCCGCAAGTTCCCGGATCTGCTTCTTCATCGTTTCGTTGTCCGCAAGTGCTTTCGCGTGCAGTTCGGGGTAGCCGCCGCCCAGCAGCAGCCCGTCCGCCGGGGGAATCCCTCTGTCGTGGACAGGTGAGAAAAAGACCAGTTCGGCGCCCATTTCCTGCAAAAGCTCCAGATTGTCCTCGTAGTAGAAGCTGAAAGCCTCATCTCGGGCAACCGCAATACGGAGACCGCCTGTCTTTTTATCACGGGTGGAAGAGGCTATTGACTCCTCTTTTACAGAATCTGCCGGGATGATAAGGGAAGGGGCTGTACCGGCAAGCTTCAGCAGGGCATCAATGTCAATCGTTTTCTCCAAAACGTCTGCAAGGTGATTTATCTGATTCTGCAGGTCTTTGACTTCCCCGGGCTGAAGAAGCCCCAGGTGGCGGCTTCCCCAGGACAGAGTGTCATCATGTGGTACATAGCCGATGACCTTGAGGCTCGTGTCCTCCTCGATCCACTTTTTCATCACGGGAAACATGGGGCCGGAGATTCTGTTCAATATGACCCCTCTGATCCAGCGTTTTCCTTTTTCATACTCCGTAAAACCTTTGATAATCGGAGCGATCGAACGGCTCATCCCCCTGGCATTGACGACCAGGACGACAGGCGTTTGGGTCTGCGCCGCGAGTTCGCAGGAGGAAGCCTCTGTCCCGGACATTCCCGTGCCGTCATAATATCCCATGACGCCTTCGATCACCGCGATGCCTGCCCCGTAACGGCGCACCGCGCGTGCCATGGTTTCCCCGGCGGTATTTCCTCTGACCGGTGAATCAGCAGGTGAAAAGAAGGTGTCCAGGTTCCGGGAGGGAATCCCAAGAACCTGCCTGTGAAACATGGGATCGATGTAGTCGGGGCCGCACTTGAAGGCTGCGGGACGGAGAGACCTTCTGCGCAGGAGATGCAGCAGGCCGCAGGTGACCAGTGTCTTGCCGCTTCCGCTTGAGGGTGCGGCCAGCATCAGGCGGGGAATGGAGAGTATCCGGTCAGCCACAGGGGCTTTTTCTGCAGCAGCGTTTTGGTCCCCTTCTGAATCTTTTTCCGCAGCAGCATTCTGATCAGCTGCAGATTCTTTTTCCATATCAGCATTCGATTCTGCCGCAGGGGCTTTTTCCATATCAGTATTCGAATCTGCCGCAGGGGCTTTTTCCATATCAGCGTTCGGATCTGCCTCAGGGGCTTTCTCCGTAAAAAACAGTTCCAGGCTGCCGGTTTTGGCGTCAAAACGGCCCAGCCCGGGATCCAGGTCGTAGAGCCGGCGGACAGTATCGTCGTCCAGAATCTCTGAGGGTTTTCCGCAGGCGAAAATTTCTTCGCCCTTCACGCAGATGATCCGGTCCGAAATCTTCATGGCAAGGTCTATTTCATGAAGGGACATCACGACAGTGATTCCCTGCTCCCGGGACATTTTGTGGAGAATTCCCAGAAGCTCCAGCTTGTGGCGGATGTCGAGATAGGAAGTAGGCTCGTCCAGGATGATGATATCCGGCTCCTGACAGATGGCACGGGCCAGAAGAACACGCTGACGCTCGCCGTCACTGACTGCATCAAACGGCCTGTCAGAGAGGTGCTGCGCATGCACCGCCGCCAGCGCCTCATCCACCTTCTGCTCATCCCCCTCACGGAGGATTCCCAGACGTCCTGTGTAGGGATAGCGTCCCATTGCGGTCACATCCCGGCAGGTCATCAGCTCAGTCTGCAGGCGGCCGGTGAGCATGACAGCCATTTCCCTGGCCAGCTCCCCGGGCTCGAACTGCCCCAGTTTTTTCATCTCCGGGTCAGTGCCGTCCTGCCCTGCCGGCTTTTCCTGTGCAAGGAAAATATCGCCGCTGACCGGCGACAGCTGCCGGGTGATAGTCTTGAGGATCGTGGACTTGCCGGATCCGTTGGGACCGACCAGGGTCACGATCTCCCCTCTCTGCACGCCTATTTCAATTCCGTGGATCAGTGCCTTTCCATGATAGCCGACGGCCAGATGGTCAAGGTTCAAATGAATCTGTTTCAATTCCCTGCTGCTTCCTTCCTGCTGTTTGATGATGTAAACAAAAGACAGTGTTTTCCAGTATGCTGTCTGATGACGGACATAGAGAACAGCGTTTTATTGTTCCTGCCTGCTGTCCGATGGAGTTTGCGCAGGGCAGTGTTTTTCTGCCTTCTGTCCGATGGAGTTTGCCCGGGGCGGTGTATTTTCTGCCTGCCGCTTTATTTCCTGTTCCGACGGATCAGCATGAAGATCACGACGGGAGCACCCAGAACCGAGGTCACGGTACTGATATTGAGTTCTGTCGGGGAAAAAGCCATTCGGGCGATCAGGTCGCTGACCATGCAGAAGACCGCGCCGCCCATAAAGGCGGCAGGGATCACGACCAGGGGTCTGGATGTGCCCAGCGCGCGTTTGACCAGAAAGGGCACAGCGATTCCGACAAAGGAAATGGGTCCCGCAAAAGCGGTCACGCAGGCGGACAGAATGCCCGAGAGAAGAATCAGTTCCATGCGAAAGCGCTTCACGTTGACGCCCATACTCTGGGCATAGGCCTCGCCCATCTGATAGGCACCAATCGGCTTGGCCAGAAGAAATACACAGAAAAAAGCCGCTCCCACGATCAGAGCCGCCGTGCCCGTCCCGCTCCAGTCAGCTCCCGAAAAACTTCCCTGGGACCAGCCATGGAGGTTGACTATGTCGGAGTCCTCGGCGAAGGTCACGAGAAACTCCGTGACGGCGCTGCAGATGTAGCCGATCATAATGCCCGCGACGAGAAGGGCGGCCATGTGGTTGACCGCTCGAGACACGACGAGTATGAAAGCAGTGGACATCATGGCGCCCGCAAAGGCAGCCAGGATCAGGGCCCATGAAGAGGCGGAGCCGAAACGGTCGATGAGAATGATCATGACGACCGCGACGCACATCTTGGCGCCGGAGGAGATGCCCAAAACGAAGGGTCCCGCAATGGGATTGCCGAAAAATGTCTGCAGAAGAAAGCCTGACAGGGCCAGGGCTCCCCCCAGGATGGCGGCCTGCAGGATCCTGGGCATTCGGATTTTCCAGATAATGCTGACCTCAGAGGCCTCCCCCTGCCTGAGGAACAGGATCCTCAGGATCTTTCCCGTCGAAATGCTGACACTGCCGGTATTTATATTCAGAATGATCATCGCCAGAAATGCAGCCGCCAGCAAGGCAAACACCATTATATAGCGCGTCCGCCGCAGCGCACTGACACGGGCGTGATCCGCTCTCTGTGTGCTGTCCATAGCCATTCCTTTTAAATGTTTAAATGTCTTTTTTGCGCAGAGTTCTCAGGGGAGTAATCGTTCCGTCGGGTTCGACGAAGGAAATAGTTTCCAACTGCCCCCGCAGGTTCCTGCGGAAATCGGCCAGATACACCGCCCGGAGCCTCTTCTGCTCCGCCTTCTCCGCTTCAGTCAGTCCTATGGTCTTCTGTTTACGCGCAAGTTCATTGATTCTGTCAAGTCTTTTTTGATTCATCAAATACTCCTGTATAGTGTTCTTGTAACATTTTTTAATCACCGGATCAGATTTATTGCAGCTGTTCCAGGAATGTCATATTTTCTGTGTCTTTGCCTGTGAGCATCCTGCGCAGGTCTGTGATCATCATAGCCGCTATGTCGGGGGACTGGTAGAGGCTTCGCTGAACCTGCCAGACATTTCCTTCCTGCACTGCCTTGAAGTCTGCCAGAAGGGCGGATCTTCCGCAGAGCTGGTCTATGTTTTTGACGGGATTTTCAATCGTGGCGTTGTAAATCAGGAAATCCGCGTCCTTTGCTGTGTTGTAAAAATCTTCCATGGACAGGCGGACCGAGGCGCTGTTTCCACTCTCGTTCAGCAGGTCTTTGAAAATATAATTCCCGCCTGCCAGTTCGATCATGCGGGGGATATAGTCATCCGTCGCACGGACGATCACATTTCCGCCTGATGAGATGGAAAAGAAGGCGACAGTCAGTCCTGTATCGGTATATTCAGCGGACTGGGCAAACTGCTTATTCTGTTCTTCGAAAAATGCCTCCGCCTCTTTCTCATGTCCGGTCAGAACGCCGTAGAGCCTGACCCACTCGGTACGGCCCATGGGATGGCTCTCGTTGCTGGAGGTATCGATAAAGACGGGAATCCCCAGTTCCTCCAGCTTTTCCTTCACCTCTGGCGTGTGGAGGATCATCATGGATTCCACCGCCAGATCACAGCCCGAGGAGGCAAGGAGTTCGTAGTCCGGCGCGCTGTATTTGCCCGCATAGATCATGCTGCCGTCAGCCAGGGCCTTTTTGGGTGCGTCGATGTACCAGCCCTCGGCTTTGGTACCTGTCATCTTCACCTGTCCGATTGCGCCCGCCGCGTCAAACAGAGCCATGGAGGAAGTCGCCGCAACGTAGATATTGTCAGGGAATGCCTGCAGAACCGTGACGGAAGCGGGCAGTTTCTTCATCATTTTCTGCTGAGCCGCGGAGTCGTCAGATGAGCTGTTTTCCGGCAGGATCAGGTACTGCCCGCTGTTGTGGACATTAATCAGCCGGTAAAGTGCGTCTTTGCTCCCGTCAGCAAGTTTGTAGGAATAGATATCAAATGTCTCCGCGTATGCTTTTTCCATGGCGGAAACAAAGGTCAGTCCCTCTATTACCGGCGGCTCGGAAGGGCTTTGCTGCTGTGAAGACCTTCCGCCCGCTGCAGGGATGTCTTCTCCGTCTTCCGCTCCGGTTTCTGTATCATTCCGGGAACTAATCTCAGATTTCCCGCCCACGGATTCTCCATCAGGCCCCGCACCTTCAGCTCCGTCTGATCCTTCTGTTCCCTCTGATCCGTCTTTTTGTGTCAGGCTGATAAAGAGGGTGTATTCAATCTCATGTGGCTCTGACATGGCTGTCGTCAGCCCGCTGATTTTCATCTCTTCATCCAGAACGACAGGAATTCTGAAGACCGAATTCTTCCGGTCCTGTTCCTGCGCGTTTTCGGGGTCATACTGCTGACCGTTGACTTTCACCCACTCATAGTGGGGACTGCTGAACTCGATCACAGCCTGCGCCTCCCCCTGTGTGAGAGTGACTTCAGGGCAGGTGATCTTCACTTTCCCCGTTCCTCCCTGAGCTGTGAAGGTCTCCGGCACATAGGTGCCGTCCTGCAGCGCAGCGGATTCTCCGCCGGATGAAACAGCACCTGCCTGTTCACCCGGGGAATCTGTTTTTCCCGCGGGTGAGCAGGCAGTTATCACCATGACCAAAAATAGGAGCAGGGTTGTCAGTTGAAAAGGCATGCGCATTTTGTTTTTCATGTTTTAGTCCTCTTGTATTTCCCTCGACGGGAGCGCCCAACCTGTAGTTTTAACTGAGACGAAGTGCCAGGGCGGCTGTGACACCCTCAAGGCTCTGTTTTTTCACAAGCAGTACTGCCCTGTCTCCGTCAACCGGCATGTTCTTGTCCCCGGCCGCGGCATAGTCCGATGCAAGGCGCAGTGCGCTCCGTTCGCACACACAGTCCACACCGGTGACATTGCGGACGAAATCGGAAGATGTAAAAGACCCAGGCACTGCATTGAGCTCCTCTGCCGTAAAAAAAGTGACCGGCAGTCCCCTATTCTCAGCAAAAGCAAGGAGTCCCTGCTCGCCTTTTTTTAAATCAATGGAGGCGATTCCGATGATTGCCTGAGGGAAGACTCCGGCATCCGCCAGAATCTGCCTCACTGCCTTCTGAACAGCTTCCTCCGCAGTGCCTCTGCGGCAGCCGATTCCGAGAGTGACCGCCCGCGGGATCAGGTAAAGAGTTCTCTCCCGGTCCTGCTGACATCTTCTCCAGGAGACGACTATATCCGCCTCGCTCCGGTCAGAAGTTCTTTGGATTCCTTCACCGTATCTGCTGATTTCTTTTTCAGCAGCATGGATTCCCCGGATGCATCTGTTCGTCTCTTTTTCAGCAGCAGGGATTCCCGGAATGCATCTGTTCGTCTCTTCTTCTGCAGCGGGAATTCCCGAAATGCATCTGTTCGTCTCTTCTTCTGCAGCGGGAATTTCACGGATAACTTTATTTAAAAAAACGCCTTCCTGCCCGCAGTCACCA
>Ga0256407_10004219_pt1 | contig 24319 bp, 19 predicted proteins | sample RumenRJG_04DNA_FD_193489 | JGI IMG/M metagenome (GOLD analysis project Ga0256407, IMG submission 193489) | Bovine rumen microbial communities from Lethbridge, Alberta, Canada - RJG_04 | ecosystem: Host-associated > Mammals > Digestive system > Stomach > Rumen | place: Canada: Alberta... | reverse complement strand
GGTCGAAGATAACCACGTTATCGTTGATAGCGTATCCGATGATGGTAAGGATTGCGGCGATAAACGTCTGGTCAACGTCGAGGTTGAACGGAAGAATACCGGAGAACAGGGAGAAGAAGCCGATGATGATGATTGCCGTGTGGGCGAGGGATACGACACCACCGAGACCCCATGTCCAGCCTTTGAATCGGAAGGCGATGTAGCCGAAGATTGCGAGGAGGGCGATGATCACGGCGATCATTGCATCTCTCTTCATATCGTTGGCGATGGTAGGACCTACCTTGTCGGAAGAGATGATACCGTTAGGGTTGTCGAGGGTTGAGGTGAATGAAGAGAGAGTGATGCTCTGGTCAGCGAAGAATGGCTTCACTGCGTTGAAGAGCTTCTGCTCTACTTCTGCGTCAACCTCGGAAGACTCGTCATTGACCTTGTAGGTAGTAGTGATCTTCATCTGGGTAGGACCACCGAACTGCTTGACCTCGACAGAAGAAATACCATCGTTGAACTCAGCCTCTACGCCGGCTCTCACGCCCTCAGCGGTCTGCGGCTGGTCGAAACGTACGACGTAGGTACGTCCGCCCTGGAAGTCAACACCATAGGTGAAGCCCTTGAAGCAGATTGAGAGGATGGCGATCAGGATAAGAGCGCCTGAGATAGCGTATGAGTATTTGCGCTTCCCGAGGAAGTCGATATTGGTGTTCTTGAGGAAGTTCCTGGTTGAAGGACGGTCGAAGGTGATGTCCTTGCCCTTTGCAAGACGGCCCTCGAAGATCAGCCTGGTCACGAAGATAGAGGTGATCAGGGAAGTGACGATACCGATGATAAGGGTTGTAGCGAAGCCCTGGACAGGACCTGAACCGAAGAAGAAGAGGACGAAACCGGTGATGATTGTGGTAAGCTGACCGTCGATGATGGCGGAGTAAGCGTTCCTGTAACCGTCGGCGATTGCCTTTCCGAGACCCTTGCCGGCTGCGAGTTCTTCCTTGATACGCTCGTAGATGATCACGTTGGCATCAACCGCCATACCCAGGGTAAGGATGAGACCGGCGATACCAGGCAGGGTAAGCACTGCTCCGAATCCGGTAAGGAAACCGAAGAGGAGAAGCACGTTGCAGAGAAGCGCGATATCTGCGGCGATACCGGCTCTGTTGTAGAATACCACCATGTAGACGAGTACAAGGAGGAAGGCGATCAGGAATGAGAGCATACCTGACTTGATAGACTTCGAACCGAGGGAAGGACCTACAACCTGTTCCTGGATGATCTTGGCAGGTGCAGGAAGCTTACCTGACTTGAGGACGTTGGTAAGGTCGGTTGCCTCTTCCATCGTGAAGTGACCGGAAATCTCAGAGCTTCCTCCGCTGATCTCTGTGTGAACCTGAGGGTAGGAATAAACCATGCCATCGAGTACGATAGCGATCTGTTTTCCGATGTTATCCTTTGTAAGACGAGCCCATACGTTAGCGCCTTCTGCGTTCATTGTCATGGATACGCTTGGGCTACCGCCGTTGGACTGCTGGTTCATGCTGACGCGGGCGTCGGTGACTGCACCACCGTCGAGAGGTGCTTTACCGTCCCTTGTGGCAGCCTTGATGGCTACGAGCTCATACCAGTTACCGCCTGAGACGTACTCGGATGGCTTTACAGACCACATCGGTCTGAACTCTGCAGGGAAGAGATCCCTTACCTGCGACATGTTGAGATATCTGTTTACGACTGCCGTATCGGTGCTCTGTGCGAAACCGAGGCATGCGCCTGTCCTGCTCTGTGATGGCTGGAGAACTGCGAAGAGAGGATTCTGCTTCTTGTAGTTCTCAAGAGCTTTTGCATCCTCTGCGTTGAGCTGAAGTTCCTCGCTGAGGAGGGAGTCGGCCTCTTCAACAGCAGCTTCTTCTGCGATCTCGGCAACCTCTGCGTTGTCAGCTTCGATAAGCTGGGCGAGAGCGCGGTTGGCCTCGATGAGATAAGGCTGGATCTCAGAATTCTCGAAAGTCGGCCAGAACTCGAGGGAAGCGGTTCCCTGGAGGAGTTTGCGGACACGCTCAGGCTCTTTTACGCCCGGGAGCTCAACGAGGATACGGCCGCTGTTTCCGAGCTTCTGGATAGAAGGCTGGGTCACACCGAAGCGGTCGATACGGTTTCTGAGGACGTTGAATGAGTTGGCGATTGCACTTTCTGCATCTTCCTTGATCACTGCGATCACCTGGTCGTCAGTTGATTCAGGTTTGATGCGGTCCCTCATTTCGTAGGTGCCGAAGATACTTGACAATCTCTGGCCGTTGCCTGTCTCCTTCCACGCATCGGCGAAAAGAGAGATGAAGTCCTGACGGGAGTTCACGCTGCGCTGTTTTGCAAGAGCGATTGCGTTTTCGAACTCAGGGGTCTTGTTGTTGCCTGCGAGAGCTTTGACGAGGTCTTCAAGCTGAACCTGAAGCATCACGTTCATACCGCCCTTGAGGTCAAGGCCGAGGTTGATTTCTTTGGCTTTTACGTCTTTGAATGAGTAGCCGAGATAGACGTTCTCATTTGAAAGCGAGTCAACGTACCAGCTCTTTCTGGACTTTGCGATAGAGTCGAGCACGAATGCCTGGTCATCAGCTTTAATGTTGCTGTAGTCGGCAGTCTGTTTGAAAGCCTCGACTGCCTTGGCGGCATACTTGTCAGCCTTCTTCTCCTGCAGCGCAGTCACTGCCGTGAAGGAAAGCTGCCAAAGGCTTGCGATCGCGAGGGCGATTATCGTAAGTCTGATTATACCTTTACTTTGCATTTTCGAGTATTGATTTTAAAATTATTAATTAGCAAAATAGGGTGCAAATCTACTATTTTTTTTCATATAAATAAAGTTTCCTTGAAGTTATTTCTTAAATTTGCAATCCGATTATCAGCAATCACAGCCCATCTTGAGACAGATTATAACAGAAATATTCGTTTTTGTAGCATTTTTATCCTCCGGGATCCCCGCGTTTTCGCAGAATCAGCCGGACGACATGCTCTCCATGGCCGATTCCCTGCGCCGCGAATACCGCTTCTCCGAAGCAGCTGAATTCTGCCAGGATGCAATCGACGCATCGACCGATTCCCTGTTCCGCATGAGAGCCGGAGACGAGCTTCTTCTCTCCCGCAACGGCGAAAACATGCTCGGTTTCTGCAGCATCCCGACCGTCGTCGCCCGCCAGCGTTTCTCAGTCAGCGATTTCTACCTCTTCTACCCCCTCGAAGACGGGGCATGGAGAGCAGTTCCGAACGTCCTCGACTCCCTCGCCGCAGGCCCGGTCCCGTCGGCCGTCTATGCGCCTGAAGACGAAGACAGAATCTATTTCTCCGCGGCCGACGCCGACGGAATCAGAAATATCTACCGCACCGAAAGACTGGACTCGGTATGGTCCGTCCCGGAGCTCCTCGGAGAAGGTCTGACCTCCCAGTCCGACGAAATCTTCCCGATGCTCTCGCCCGACGGCCGCAAACTCTTCTTCGCCTCCAAGGGCCTCTACGGCATGGGCGGCTACGACCTCTACGTCTCCAGCTGGAACGACGAGACGAAAGAATGGGGCCTTCCCGAGAACATGGGCTTTCCTTACTCTTCGCCGGCTGATGATTTTATGTTCATAAATACAGCCGACGGCCGTTATTCGATCTTCGCCTCGAACAGGGACTGCCCTGCCGACAGCGTCTGGGTCTATGTGCTCGAATACGACAGCATGCCGGTCCGCCGGTCCGTCACCGACGTCGCCGAGCTGAAGAAGCTCGCCGAGCTCGTGCCGGAAGATGACCTCTCGAGAGTCGAGACCAAAGGCGTCGTCCCGGACGCCGGACCGCAGAACGAAGACGTCCTGAAGTATGTTTCCATGATGAAGCAGGTCCGCGCGCTGCGCGACTCCGTATACGCATGCGGGAAATCCATGGAGGACGCCCGCGAGCGTCTCACCGCCGATGTTTCGGGCGAAGAGAAGGATAATCTTTCGGCCTGGATCATGGACCAGGAACTGGAGCAGGCGCGCCTGCAGCGTGATCTCGCCGCCTCCTCTGCGAAACTTCAGGAAATCGAGATGGACTTCCTGTTCAAGGGCGTCGTCATAGACGTCGACAAACTGCAGGAAGAAGCCGACCGCGAAGTCGTCGGAGCCGATTCCGGATACGCATTCTCCCGCCGGCGCATGGGAGGAGAGCTTTCCATGAAAGTCCAGCGCCCCGAGCCGAAATTCGATTACTCGTTCATGATATTGCCCGAAGGCCGCTTCGCCGAGAACAACACCCTCCCGGGCGGACTGGTCTACCAAATCCAGATATTCTCAGCATCGACGATGGTCGACGTCTCCCGCCTGAAAGGCCTCAGCCCTGTATTCTGGCGTCCCGGCACTTCGACCAGATATGTCTATAGCGTGGGAGTCTTCAGGTCTTATTCGGATGTCCTTTCAAATCTCAACAAAGTCAAGAAAGCCGGTTTCCGTTCGGCGTTCATAGTAGCCTTCAACGATGGCAAGCAGGTCACCGTCCAGAAAGCCCGACAGATGGAAAAGACCGTCCGTCAGATCTACCGTGTCGTCGTATCTTCCGCCGACGGCAATCCGTTGAGTGACAATGCGGTAACTGTCATCCATGCCCTTACCGGCAAGGAAATCGCCAAAGTCATCGATGAAGGTGTAATCGGCTACGTCGTCGGCCCGTTCGACGACCGTTCCGAGGCCGACATCGTGGTCAAAGGACTAAAGGCAGCAGGCATCGGGACCGTGTCCCTGGAGGCCGAGTCTTTGTAGTTCTCCCTTGAAAATATTGCAAAACCGAAAACAATTCGTATATTTGCATTCCCGTTTTTCGGGATAATAAGAGTTTCAATACTCAACCTGACTGGAGAGGTGGGTGAGTGGCTGAAACCACCGGTTTGCTAAACCGACGTACGGGTCATTCCGTACCACGAGTTCGAATCTCGTCCTCTCCGCAAGGATAAAAAGATGCAGCCCAGCGCGAAAGCGCCGGGCTGTTTTTCGTTTTGTTCTGCCGAGAGCTCGCTCTCGCAGGAACAAAACGAAGACAGCCCCACGGCCGTTCGGCCGTGCTGGGCTGCATCGCTCTACAATCCTTGCAAGGAGCCCCCCGGGAGGGCATCGAGATAGCGCAAGCAGCGCCAGCTGCGCCGCGGAATCTCGTCCGTTGTCGCACCAAATCTTTGGAGATGTGTAGAAATGTGTCTACCTTCACAATAACAAAAGGATTTATGTTTACATGGGTGCATTATTCACTCTTCTCATATGGGCTTTGATGGCGGTTATCGCGACCGTCTTCCTGACCTTGATTGTCTCATTGTTTTCTCTCATTGGAAATAACGAGGGGCGAAGAAGACGACTGTTCCGGGCAGTTATTGGGACGCCGATTGCCACGTTGTCGTTTCTGGGGTCATTGTTTGTCTTAAACATTGGATTGACGACATTGACAAAGACAGATAACGGAATTGGCGACTATTACTATGTCCCGCTCGAGAATGGATACAGATTATCATTCATAGACGTTTTGGAGGCAGGTGGCAATATCGAAAGAAAGAACAAGACCCTTCTAGGCAATGTTACTGAAATCCAAATGAAAGACAAAAAGATTTATGCCCATACCCGTTTGTCTTACTATGTTCTGGATATAAGCACGCACCAATTGACCGAGTTATCCTTGCCCTCCGACGAGATTGATTTGGTTTCCGCCGAAGATTTCTATTTTATGCAATATCGCAAAACGAACGGGATCGGTTGGATTGTCATCTCGCTCATCAGTTTAGCAGTGTCAACAAGCTTGACATGGGTCGTCTTCAAATTCATCCGATAGAACGAAAGAAGAGAGAACTTGCTGAACATCGTCGTCATCAGATTCTTCCTGGTCTTGTCCGTGATGGAGATATAAAACACTTTTGGAAAAGTTACAATTTTGGTGCGATAAAAGGCCAGATTCGACACCCCAAAACATAGCAATCTCGCTATCATCCAAAAAAAATAAGGATCACCGCAAACCCATATATCCATAGTTCCCAAATGCATATTTCAGGCTAAAATGTTCATTATGTTAAACATTTTTATTTATCTTTGCGCTCAATAAGATACAATTATGGGAAAGAATACATTTGGCAAAACGATGCCAAGGGCATTGAGTCAGAACCTGAAGATAATGGGCGAGCAAATCATGTTAGCTCGCAAGCGCAGGCATCTGTCTATGCAGGACATTGCAGACAGAGCTACGGTAACACGACTGACTGTCTCAAAGGTGGAACGTGGCGATCCAACGGTTTCCATGGGTATCTATGCACGTGTACTCTTTGCACTTAACCTGGAAAAGGATATTACCCTGCTTGCTGCCGACGACGCTCTTGGTAGACAACTGCAGGATGCAGAATTGTTGAAGAAATGAAAAAGATAATAGTTTGCGCAGATTTTGATTTCCTGGCCTCCCCCGAAGAGATAGGAACATTAGGCTACGAGCATGTTCGTGGCAAAGAACATTTTGTCTTTGAGTATTCGCGCGAATGGCTTAAGAAACATGGTGGCATTCTGCTGAGTGGAGACATAATGAATGTTCCTTCGTTACAGCATCCGCGCAGCAATGATAATGTATTTGGCTTCGTCAAGGATTCCTTCCCTGATCGTTGGGGACGGCTGTTGCTTGACCGCCGAGAGCGAATGACGGCCCAACAGGAAAGCAGACCGAAGCGCGTGCTTAATAATTACGACTACCTCACAGGGGTTGAAGATTTTACGCGCATGGGCGGAATACGTTACAAAGAGGAAGAAGGCGAGGACTACATCAATGCGAGTGCAAAATACCATGTTCCTCCTATTGAGAGTCTTCGCGCCCTGTGCGATGCGTGCCATGAGGTCGAGTTGGCAGAAGAACGCAACGAATTACCGGAACAACGCTGGCTCGACCAGTTGATTGACCCGGGAACTTCGCTCGGTGGTGCTCGTCCAAAAGCAAATGTGGTTGATACTGACGGAAAACTGTATGTGGCAAAGTTCCCATCAAAAATGGATCTGGAAAACACTGAGCTTATTGAGCACTTTTCGCATAAGCTTGCTGGTAAGGCTGGCATTAACGTGGCAAAGACTCGTACCATCAAGATTTCAAAAGATCGAGACCTGCTTCTTTCAGAACGCTTCGATAGGACAGCAGAAGGTCGTCGCATTCATTTTGCATCTGCGATGTCATTGCTTGGTCTTGATGATGGTGCTGGCAGCAGTACAGGTAACGGTTATCTTGACATTGTTGATTTCATTCTTCGTGGGTGTACCGATGTGCGCCAGAATCTCAGGGAACTCTATCGCAGAGTGGCATTCAATATCATGTTTGGCAACACAGATGACCACTTCCGCAACCACGGTTTCCTGCTTACCCCGAAAGGCTGGACACTCTCTCCAGCATACGACATCAACCCGGGAGCAAAACTACATCAATGCTTGCTCATCGATGCATACACAGAAGAATCGAATATCAATGCCCTACTCACGGCAAACGAGAGCTACATGCTTGAACGCCAAGAAGCATCAGAGATTATTGATGAGGTTCGAACCACCATCAAAGACTGGCGCAAAACCGCATCTGAACTGAAAATGCCCCTCAGGATATTGGAACCATATTCCATTCGTTGGGATGAATTAAAATAAAGAGAGCGCGGTCTGTTCCCGAACGTAAAAAAATACGCAGCGAAACTACCAGTTATGCTGCTTCATGACTTGATGGATGAACTCCAGGGCGCCTTCCGGGAAGTCCTGTTTCCGCAGGATCAAACCCGAGTTCGGCTGACCTTGCTCCCGTCTGCCTCTCCACCTATCCCAGCCCCGCGACCGGTGATCGTTAAATACCTACAAATCATTTACTTACCTACCTTTAGGGGTCCTACATTTCAACACCCCAAAACATAATAAACTCACTATCAGTCAACGATTTAAGGATCACTGCAAACGAGAGCTACAAGCTTGAACGCCAAGAAGCATCACAGAATTGTATTTTGATGGGATCGATAATCACTGATCCCAAGTTGGCCTACAGGCACCAATAGGCCCTTTTTTTGTTCATTTCCGTCGCACCTTCTTTGACCTTTTCTGGCTAACGGTCTTAATCCAGTCCTTCTTCATCTGAGTATTCATAATATGGATTTCCAACTCGATCTCTGTTGTTGGATTATATTCACTCGGCTCGGATTGCGACCAATCTCTTCTCCACAACAGTAAGGTTGTCAATCCATCGTTGAAGAAGACCTTAAGATGATCCATTCCCGCCATAGATGCCGGCGTCTCCAAATCGTAATCATAGTATTGGGAGAATTCCTCGCGGAAAAAAGCGATCAGGGAGTCTATCTCATCGGCGCTGCCATGAACAAAGAAAGTAATATCGGATAAGACTCTATTGTCAAAGTCCAGCCCAATGCTTTGATAGACGGTTCCATGGTAAGAGCCTTCTTTCAGTATTACAGATATCACCTCATTCGGTTGTATGCCCATAAAATCAATGCCTGGTGAGTTCCAGGAGAGGCCCCATTCATAGCTGTCCTCCGGGAAAAGACCACAGAACTCCTCGAGCGTGGTTTTACCCACAACACAGCCGAAGGCTTTCTCCATTCCAGAGGGGACCGGCTGCTTACATGCTATAAAGCATATTGTCAAAAGGACTACAATAAAAGTGTTTATTCTCTTCATAGCAAACAATATCAATTTCCCAAAGACAACTTGGAGTAGTCAATACCAAGCATGCTTCTGTCGGCCTTCAACCAATTCACCCACCTCTTTTCAGGCATCCGCCAACTCCAAATGCCAAACACCAAAAACATCACTGACAATCCAAACAATATGATGATAGGGTTCATATGCAATCAAATCTGGGGCAAAGATACTATCAAGAAAACTTAAGCAAGAGGAAGACACCAATAAGGCTGAGCAGCAAAAGAGACAAGAATATGAGCATATTTTTGTCTTCCTTTGATATCGATTTCTTATTGCCGGGCCGATGGTTACCATATCGGTCGATGCCATACTTATCGTATCCATCCTTATCGAATCCATGCCAATCAAATCCAGCCTCGTTGTATCGTTCCCCCGTTTTCTTATAAAAACCCTCCCGGTCAAATCCTCTCTCATCCAGTCCGTCTGCATCATAATCTTCCCAATCATATCCAGAGGGGTTGAATGGCGTAGAAGTCTCCCGATGGATGTGCATGCGGTCGAACCCTCCCGAGTCATAACCATCCCTATCATATCCGTCAGCATCGTATCCGTCAGTGTCATAACCGTTTGCGTCCAAATCGTACAGATCCGGCTTGTCAATGTCATAAAACTTATCAAACTCGGCAATACATTTCTTCCCGCAGTTAGGACACTTGTATAGGGCCGTCAAAACGACCGCACCATTCCTAATGACTTTTTCAAGGGTCATTACATGACCGCATTGATTACATTTGGCTATATACTCTTCCATAAATTACGACAGAATTACAATTTCATCCCAAAAACTTCGACCTCCTCTTTCTTTGCCAAGAATCCGCTATACACGATGCATAGAACACCAAAGCCAATCAGGATAATAAAATATGCAGTCTTGTTTGAGAGTGCGAAGTCAGAAATATTCTTCCTAAACAGGGTGAAGAACAGAACTGCCATCAAAATACAGACAAAATATGTGTAAGACCTGACAGCTATCGGTCTGTATTGCATCCTCACGGCATCTTTGCACCTGACAGGGTCCCTTCTTTGAAGGACGATAAGAGCCTTCTCCTTCTCGGGGAGGTATTCCACTAAATCCCTTAACGGTTCAAACAACAGTAAATAGACGAGAGGAAATAACAATATGTAATCCACCAGTTGGAAATGGACCAACAAAAACAATATTCCAAATAACAGAGCAAAAGACGCAACCCACAGCGCAACCATCATCAACCTGGCTGCTTTCACCTTTTCCTTGGCTTCATTTTCGATTTCGAAGACCATCTCCGGCGACATATTAAACATCTCATCGAGAATACCATGGAGACTCTCCACTTCTTTTTTCATGATTGGCAGTTTTTGTGAGCACAAATTTATGGAAATGTTTTGACAATTTCATAAATTTACACTCGGAATCAGAATTCAACTAAAAGTAATAACAAATACTACAACCCATGAAAGAAAACAACCAGTTTCCAGTTGATCCGAGGGCCGAAAAATTCAGCTCAGGACTAGCCGTCGCTTTCCTTATTATCTTCTGCGTCCTCGGAGTAATTATGCTTTTCGGCGGATTGATCGCAGCCATATTCGTGCCCGAAGTTGAGGCGAAAGCGGTATGCATTTATTTAGCCTTCATGGCATTATTCGTCATAGTTTCCGGACTTGCTTGCTGGGCCTACACAAAGATGTTCATCAACATCTCCCGCAACCTCTTCGTAATCCGCGAACTCATCTCCGCCAAGGAAGAAAAGAAGGCTGAGGAAATTTAAACCGCAATCGCACAAGCGTTTAAATATAGCAACCTAGTCGATATCGACTAGGTTGCTTTGTCTTTTCTGCAGTCAGCCAGCCCTTTCCATTTCACGCTCAGAAACCGAAAAAAGAGTTTCGATAGATTGAAAAAATATGAAAATTTTTCAAATATTTACATATTTTTATATATTTGTAAAAATGGGATACGATGATAGAAACACCTCCAAAACTATCCAAATCTGATTTGTCCAGAGCCATATCTCTGTATGGTAATCCTCAGATAATGACCTTAATACAAGATATCAATGATAAATACTTGTATTGGTCTGACGTGAAATATAAGAAAGATCCGGCAATTGCAAATCCGCAGGAGTTATGGGCCCTGGTCCATCTTAGCAGGCAAATACAGAAAGCTTTTGAATGGCCAAAGTTTGGGGCGAATCTTAGCTTGACAAACCATATGCAAAAGGTCTGTCATGAGATCGATATGCAGTTTGGTGGATCTTGGGGTAGTTCGTCAATTATTCCCAAGAACGACAGCGAAATTTATTTGGTCAACTCTATGATGGATGAAGCAATCGCCTCAAGTCAGATAGAAGGTGCTTCTTCAACCAGAAAAGTGGCCAAGGAGATGCTTAGAAAACAGATAAAGCCGAGGTCTCGTTCCGAGCAGATGATATCAAATAACTACAATGCCATCAACTTTATAGTTGAGCATAAAGATGATACCTTGTCTCCGGAGCTAATCCTTAAACTGCATGGTTTGATGACCCACAATACTCTTGATAATCCACGGGATGAGGGATGTTTTAGGCAAAGCGATGATATCGTAGTCCAAAATGAAATAACCGGAGAGATTGTACACTATCCTCCGAAGAGTATCGAAATAGAAGACTTTATAAAAGATCTGTGCAAATTTGCAAACGAAGAAAAAGGAGAACGTTTCATTCATCCAGTAATCAAAGCTATCATTATCCATTATATGATAGCATATGTGCATCCTTTTGTTGACGGCAACGGAAGGACGGCCAGAGCATTATTTTATTGGTATATGTTAAAGAACGGATATTGGCTTACACAGTATCTGACAATCTCGACGGTGATATACAAATCAAAGCCAAGTTATGAAAGGTCCTTTTTATATGGGGAAAACGATGGGAACGATATGGGGTATTTCATAACATATAATCTGCATGTTCTTGAGCAAGCCTTTAACGGATTAAAAAACTATATTCAGAAGAAGATAAAGCAGAAACAAGAATCATTGGAATTAATGCAAGACTTTGACTTGACCGAGCGCCAGAGAACCATTCTGTCGTACTTTGTTAAGAATCCATATCTTGAACTCACGGCAACCGAGGTTTCGGTCAGGTGTATGGTTACCCATCCTACGGCCCAGTCGGATATTAATGTGCTAGTCGGAATGAAATTACTTAAGAAAGTACCTGTCAATAAAAAGCAAAACAAGTATATAAAGGGCGAAGAGTTTGATAAGATGATGAACGGTCCATCTGAAAAAATATGAAAATTTTTCAAATATTTACATATTTTTTCAAATCGGCGCGCAGTTGTGACTCCCGTTCCTTCCGAAGCTTCTGCTCCCGCCGGTACTCCTCGCGGGCTTTGCGGCGGGCGGCGACGAAATCCTGATAGCGCTGGCCGTTGCGGCGGATCTCGGCGCAGACCCGGTCCACAGTGGCGTCCAGGCGCGCCTTCTTCAGCTCACATTCCCAGACTATGACGACGCTCCAGCCCTTCGCCTCCAGCATCCTCCAGACCACCTGGTCCCGCTCCTGGTTCCGGGCAACCTTCGCCACCCAGAACTCCGTGTTCGTCTTCGGCACGGTATAGTTCCTGCAGCCCTTGTGCCCATGCCAGAAACAGCCGTTCACGAAAATCGCGGTCCTGTACTTCGGCAGCACGATGTCCGGCGACCCCGGCAGGCTCCGCACATTCGTCCGATACCTGAATCCCGCTTTCCATAGGGAGTGGCGTAGCAACAGCTCCGGTTTTGTGTCGGAGGAGTGAATCGCCGCCATGTTGTTGTGGCGCTGGATGGAAGTAAGAACGTATGGCATAGAAAGAGGTTTAAAATGGTTTTATTGCTATCTGCAAATTTATCACTATATTTGTATAAATCACCAATTAATTGCAATGAACGATAATTTCAATCGCCTAAAAGTCGTCCTTGCCGAGAAGCAAAAGACGAATAAATGGCTGGCTGAACAGCTTGGAAAAGATCCCACGACTGTTTCAAAATGGTGTACCAACAAATGCCAGCCCACCGTGGAGATGCTGTATGAAATTGCCAAATGTCTTGATGTAGATGTCAAGACGCTGTTATGGCCATCTAAGTTTGACAAATAAAAACACAGTATAAAATGAACGATAAAACAACCTTTGATGATTTCAAGGAGCAAGAATCTTATGTTAACGAGGCTATTGGTCGAGTGATCGAAAAACAGCAGACTGAAGTTGAAGACTTCAAGGAAAATAGCATCGATATGACGTTATTCATGTCCAACAATCCGAAGGACGAGTTACGCGATATGTATGTCCAGTATATCCAAGGAGCAGGAGATGTCAGTCAGGTGAACTACTGTGACTATGTCGCAAGGGGAGGTGTTGCGCTAGATGCATGGGGCTTTACTGGGGATGAAGACATGACCGCTATAGATCTGTTCGTGGTTGCCTACCAAGATCCGGAAGAATCTATTAAGATATCTTCTGCAGAGATGGACCGTTACTTCAATAGACTGCAGAGATTCTATGAACAGTCTGTTTCCGGTGCTATCTTCAAAAATATTGATGATGAGAAGAGCGATCTATATCAAATTGCTCAGTTAATCAATACTACACCGAAGATTGATCGGCTTCGTTTGTTTGTTCTGACAAATGCTATTGTCAATCTTGATTATGAAAAAAACAATATTGAGCTGGAATCTGGTGGAACTATCTGTGAGTTTCACACGTGGGATGCACGCCGTGTAATGCATCAGGACCACATACTGTCCGGCCGCGAGTCAATTAAAGTTGATTTTGAAGGTGATTACAATATATCGCTCCCTTGCATTAAGATGCCTGATGTCTCTGATAATGTGGTTTGCTACCTTTGCATTATTCCTGGCATGGTCCTATCACAAGTATATCATAAATACAATCAACAGATTCTAGAAATGAATGTTCGTACCTTCCTGCAGTTCAAAGGGACATCGAACAAAGGAATACGTAATACTTTAATCGGCTATACAGCGAAAAAACGCGGGGAAGTTGATATTGAAGCAGAGCCTGATATGTTTTTTGCGTATAATAACGGGATTTCTGCCACAGCGTCAGAAGTCACCTTAAGCGAGGACGGACGTTCGATTGTGAAGATCAAAGATTGGCAGATTGTAAATGGTGGCCAAACAACTGCAGCAATTCATGCCGTTATGAATATGAAGGATGTTAATATCCGTGACCTATCAACGGTGTATGTTGCCATGAAGATCTCCGTTATCAAAGATAAGGAGAAATTAAACATTATTGTTCCTAAGATTTCTCGCTTTGCGAATACACAATCCGCTGTAAAGAAGTCAGACTATGATATTAACGAGGGTTTCCTTATTGACCTGGAGCAATGCTCTAGGGAAGAATGGGTTCTCAACTCCATGAAGAAACCGGTCTCAAAGTGGTTCTTTGAGAGGACGAGAGGCCAGTACTTAGATAAAGCAAAAAGACAACCCAATGCCAAGGCGGAAAAAGAGTTCTTTACTGAGTATCCGAGATCCCAGATGTTTGACAAGACGACCCTATCTAAGTTTATGCTTGCATGGGATCAGAATCCTGCAAGTGTTTGTAAGGGTGGCGAGAACAACTATGCCGTGTTTTTTGAACGCACTAAGAAGGCTGGAATACGGTTTGACAAAACAAAGTATCGTCGCGCTATAGCCAAAGCGATTCTGTTCAAAGCAATTGATGCATATTATGGCAAAGACGGTGTTTATTTGGCGGGCTACAAATCAAATATGGTAGCTTATACTTTATCTGTGCTTTCGTACAACTCCGGTAAAGCTTTAGACCTTGACAAGATCTGGGATGAGCAGTGCGTTATCAATCAGTCTGTTTATAATGAGCTGACTATTGATATCTATTCTGTATACGCTCGACTGGTATGCGGGGCAGAGCATGTTACATATAAGGTGAAAGAATCCTATATAGGCTCAGACGGAAAGAGAAGAAATCACTACAACTCAAAGGCAATACCCGCAGAAGACCTAACTTTATTAAAGCAAACAGCCCTTTATAAGGTCCTGCTATATGTCAAGAAGATCCAGCCCATTATCTATGCACATCTTGTATCTGAAGTAAACGAGGGAGAGAATATAAATGAGTGGACAAAGAAGTCTCTGTGTTGGGATGGATTAAAAACAAAACTAGATGGTTTAGACGCGAAGTTTAAATTCCCTCAAGAACTATGCTCAGAAGCCGGAGACATGGATGTTGAGATCACTGAAGGGCAAAAGAAGGTCATATCCACCGCTTTGGAAATAGCCCCATCAGTTTGGACCAGTATTCACAAATGGGGGCGGAAAAACGGGGCAATTCTAACGCCTAAAGAATTAGTATTCATGCGCAATATGGCATGGTACGCCGAGGACAACAAGTCAATATCATACAAACAAGCAAAGTATGCCTTGGATATTCTCGAACGAGCAGAAGATGCCGGCTGGAAAGAAGAGGAATAAAAGCTATTAAAAGATGCGCGAAGACAACCTTGATGAAGAAATCTATGAAGTAGAGCCATTTGATGGTCCTGTTATACGCTTTTCTCATATAGAAGCGGATAATGAGGGGCTGCGTGAATATCAGTGCGAGATGAAGCACGATATTTACAACAAATGGGATTATATGACAAACGTTATGCTGCAGATGCCGACGGGCACCGGCAAAACAGTCGTTTTCGCATCTATTGTCAAGGATATCCTTCGTTGGTGCAAGGGGAATTCTCCTGAATCCAAGATTCTGGTGATTGCTCATAGGAAGGAGCTTATTAAGCAGGCTGCAAATAAAATGAAGTTCGCTTCTCCTGGTATTATCAGGAGCGGAGAACCCATGGATTTGTCTCGTCCTGTGCAAGTAGCTTCTATCCAAACATTCATGAGTCGCAGGAATTATGAGACGATGCGGCGCCAAAGGTTTGATTTCATCATTATAGATGAAGCCCACCATTCTATTGCCCCAGGCTATCAAAAGCTTTGGGAAATGTTTCCGAACAGCAAGAAACTAGGGGTTACTGCTACGCCTTGGCGTATGAATCATTCCGGGTTTACTGAGTTGTTTGATGATATGGTTATAAGCAAGTCAATTGAGTGGTTTGTAGAGCATGGATATCTGTCTAACTATGACTATGTGTCCATCAAGCGGAACTCCTCTATTCAACATGAAATCAATAATATTCAGAAATTTGGAGTAGACGGTGATTATTTGGAGTCCGAATTGAGTGAAATGTTTGATACGGACCACATCCGAGCACAGTTGTATGGGAGTTTTGAGATATATGCCAAAAATCGCAAGGGAATTATTTATGCCATTGACCGTAGGCATGCTTCAAATATCCGGGACCTTTATGCCTCTCACGGTATCTCCATCTGTATGATTGATGGTACAACGCCAGCCAAGGAGCGTGACGATATGATTGACGACTTCAAAGCCGGTCGTATTCAGGTGATTGTTAATGTCAATATATTTAGTGAGGGTTTTGACTGCCCAGATATTGAGTTCATTCAGCTGGCTAGACCGACAAGATCCCTAGCCATGTATCTGCAACAAGTCGGCCGCGGTCTTCGAATATCGGACGCAAAGACGGAGAGTGTCATCTTGGATAATGTGGGGCTCTACAACCGATTTGGAACGCCTATGGCGAATCGTCATTGGAGATATCATTTCCAAGGCTCCAAAGACGCGAATGTTGATAGTTGGAATGACGGAACCGGCGCCAATAAGGATATCATCAGGGATGAATTCGAACGCGACTATAGTGAAGGGGATGAGGAAATGACAGTGGTTGAACATGCTGTTAGTGGCCAACAAGTTCGACCTGATCAGGCAAATAGCTCGGACTCGGGAATATCGGATTGTAATGTGTTTAAAAAGAATGGTTTGTATGGCATTTGCGACAGAAGGGGGCGAACTTTGGTCCCGCCGATATATGAAGAGATGCGACAACCTTTTTATGGATATATCCCGTTCAGACAAAATGGGTTATGGGGTATTATGCTACGGAATGGTACTATTAAAGTGAAGCCGAAGTACCATTACATTGGCCCATTTGACGGAGGGGTTGTGGCGGTTCAAAACACAGAGGATTCTCCCGTATACTACATAAACGGAAAACTCGAGAAAATTTATTGAAATGAAGAAAGTTGAAGAAACAGAAATAGATTTAACTGGAGAGAACTGGCGTGAACGAAAGTTTCGATTCCCTAGTCGTACCATTAACTTGGCAACGACATTCAGCGGAATTGGGGCAATCGAATATGCATTAAAATTCCGCCTTGGATTAGATTGTCAAATTCAATTTGCGGGAGATATAGATCGTAATTGTATGCGAGCTTATCAGCATAATTATGGGATATCACCGAGCATTTGGCATAGTGACGTTAGAGACTTTCATGCCGATGGCTACAAGGGTAAGGTCGATCTGCTGGTAGGCGGTGCGCCATGTCAGACATTTTCCATAGTCGGAAAAAAACTAGGGTTTGAAGACACTCGTGGTACTCTCTTTAGAGAATATGCTCGATTGATAAAGGAATGTGAGCCCAAAGTATTCATATTTGAGAATGTTCAAGGGCTATACCAGCACGATCATGGTCAGACGTGGGAGGTTATCCGGAATACATTCTTGGATTATTGTGGTTATACCATTTTCTTTCGTCGCCTTAACAGTAAAAATTATGGTATTCCACAACACAGAGAGCGCTTATTCTGTGTTGGATTTAAAGACTCGGTGGATTTCAAATTTCCTGCACCAGACAAAGAACCTTGCCCGTACTGCATGTATGATTTCTTACTTGACTATCGTGGAGGAGATTATTATTTGCCGGAATATGATGCAAAGGTCTTGACTAGAGATTATTCAAGAATCCCTGGGTTAGTTTCCGGTTCTTTGGTCCCAAATTTTGATGAATTTATCTTCAAATGCAAAGACATTGAGGACAAGCATTACTTATCTGCGACAGTAGCCAAATACGTTCTTGCCGGAGGTTCTAAGGGTTTCAAAACATCGAAGGAGACTGATTTAAAAATAGCCAGGCCATTACTTCAGTCTATGCACAAAATGCACCGAGCTGGAGTTGATAATTATGTGACCTATAATAAAGACAAAGGAATCGATGGTTTACGGCGTCTAACCCCTAGAGAATGTCTTAGGTTAATGGGGTTCCGTGATGATTTTGATCAGGTCGTAAGCGATACATCTACATATATGGAGGCTGGGAATAGCATAGTGGTCGATGTTTTGATCGCTCTGCTTAAACAAATGGACATAACAAAATACGGGAGGAATCATGAAGAATAAGTATGAGATTATTCAGAACACTCCCGCTAATCTGGACAATTCCGGTTCAGATTGGCGTATTATGCCATTCTCTCACCCGGAAAGGACAATTCGTCTAGGGACATCATTCAGTGGAATTGGAGCCATTGAACACGCCTTCAAACGTATGGGACTGAATTATGAGATCATGTTCGCGGGTGACATTGACGAGGATTGTAAGAAATCATATTTTGCGAATTACAGTATTCTTCCAGAGCGATGGCATTCAGATATTCATAATTTTGTGGCTAAAGATTTCTTGGGTAACATTGATCTGTTTGTTGGCGGTGCTCCATGCCAAGCCTTTTCAATGAGAGGGAAACGAGGCGGGTTTGATGATACGCGAGGAACTCTTTTCAGGGAATTCGCGAGGATTGTGATGGAGTGTAAGCCTAAAGTTTTCATTTTCGAAAATGTCCGCGGCATGATTAATCATGACCACGGTCGCACATGGACTACGATAAAAAAGACTTTTGAGGATGATTGTGACTATCAGGTTTATTTCCAGGTTCTTAATGGGAAGAATTATGGCATTCCTCAAAGCCGAGAAAGGCTTTTTTGTATTGGTTTCTTAAAGGAAACAGAATTTAAGTTTCCTGCGCCTATATCTTTGGGCAATACCAGTATTTATGATTTTTTGGATCACGAGTTTGACAGCAAGTATTTTCTGAAGCAGAAAGGTGTAAACTTCGTGTCAAGGAAGCTTAATTATGACAAGAGTTACACTCAGGTAAATGGCCAAGTTATGCTGTGTCAAAAAAGGAACCAACAGTTTAACTGGCATGGAGATTTTGTCTTTCATCCCATACTGTCGCCTGATGATAGTGTTCATTCCAAGGACACCGTATTTGCTGTGAATGAGTTAGAAACTTCATATTATGTTAATAACAACCTTAATAGGTATGTTATTACACCTGAGACTGGGTCAAAATGGAAAATGAGTCCTGAGCCTGGAGTTTTTTCGGGCTATGGACGTTTTAGAAAACTAACCCCAAGGGAGTGCCTAAGGCTTATGGGGTTTGACGATTCCTTTAAAATCGCAGTACCAGATACTGCAGCTTACAAACAATCAGGGAATAGTATAATTGTAAATGTTCTTATTGCAATTTTAAGACAGATGGATATCACAAAGTATGGTATATGAGAGATGGTGTAAACTTCAGGTATGAGGATGACTGGGCTACCATTCGCCTGGCCGACAGCTTCGTTCGCGAGAACAAAGCTGGGGCAGGTAGTGGCGAGGCTTGTCTCTATCTTGGTAGTATTCACGACACCAACTTGGTATCTTTCTATGGACGCTCTGATTTTAGTTTGAAATGCGTTTTGCTTAGAGATGATCTATTAGAGTATCTCAATTCTGTGAAAGTCGAATATCTCCGCCATAGATTTAATTATCGTGATGAAGTGAGCGAACAGACTTGGACGACAAAATATAATGAAATATCCCAGCTCCCACCCGAGTTATTTTTTTACTTAACAAGAAAAAGACAGTTTGATAAGCACGGACGGGTCTATGCTCAGGAATTAGAATATAAGCGACCAGCGAATCTGTCGTTTGAACTATCACCACGCGCATATACATATGACCTCATACGGCGAATAGCCATTCCTGAGGTATCATATCTTATGTTCTCAAAAGTAATTGAGTATGACGAAATTCAACTGTATACGCACCTATATTATGACCCCGAATCATTTTAGATATGGCAGATTTAATATGTAGATGGCGCAATGCGACGCCAGAGAATGTGGTTTTTTTAGTTAATTCGCTACCTCATCATAAGATGAAGTCGAAGGATTTTCGTAGCTATATGAAGAATCACTGGAACGGAGATTTCTTTCATACGCCCTACCAAGTAGCTTGTCAATTGGGCCTTTATTATGAATCTAATGATGGTTATTTCCACCCACGGTTTGATCATGATATTAGTACCACAGAAGCCTTGAAATACCTCGAATACTGGGCTCCAAGGTATTATGTTCCGAATCCTTATACCTCAGAAGAGAGCTTCAAGGACATACCTTGTCCTACATTTGTCCTGCCATCGTTAGCAAACTACGCGATGAATCATCCGGGATGTTTATACATTGATGCTTTCAAAAATGTATTCAAGGAAAAAGAAACTGGGAATGATGATATCGTTAAGAATATAATCAATAAATACTCCAAGGTGCTGAATTATTCAAAGGATGCCAAATTAACTGCCATAAGCGGCATCTCTTTCCCATCATTCAAGAATATTTCAAGAAACAATAAGGAATCATTTTTTAGTATTTTCAATATGGCAAAAACAGTAAGCCGAATGGAGCGTTACGCTTCATCCAATATTCAAGAACGCCAGCAAATGTTTTACGATTATATGATCGGAAATGGACTGGCAGAATCTTCAGCCAAACAGTATGCTTTTATCCATGCCGTTAATGAGGAGGTCGTTGGGATTGTCAAACAAGAGAGCGCAAAAGGCAGCCTCTTTGAAGTTGTCGATATACTCCTAGTTAAAAAGATATATAAGTTGGTTAATAAGCTTTCAGTAAACATAAAGAGAAATAACGCTCTCTCAGCAAGCATTTACAATTATAAACACTTTTTGGATTGGCTAGAAGGAATCGACGAACCGACCCCTGTAGATCATCTAGATAGTTCATCTAAGACTACTGAGGCTTTAGATATCAATAAGGTAATTGAAGCCATTAAGAATAGTGGCCTTCAGTATGAAGACAATTTGATTATCAGGTTTGCGATGAGCTTATTGACAAAACCATTTGTTATTCTTAGTGGGTTGGCTGGCTCTGGTAAAACTCAGTTAGCCATTGCGTTCGCAAAGGTCATTTGCGAGAATTTTGATGAGCAAGCTTGTGTCGTTCCTGTCGGAGCAGACTGGACAAACCGTGAACCACTATTGGGTTATCCGAATGCACTTAAAGAGAAAGTGTACGAGACCCCCGAATCTGGAGTGCTTCAAATCATGCTTAAGGCTGTCGAGGACAAGAATAAGCCATATTTCTTGATCTTGGATGAGATGAATTTGAGTTATGTTGAAAGGTATTTCGCAGATTTTCTTAGCGCGATGGAGTCGCATGAGTCAATACCGCTATGGGATAAAGAAGATAAGAAAACTCCTAAACGAGTTGAACTGCCCAAGAATCTGTTCATCATAGGAACGATAAATGTGGATGAGACCACTTATATGTTCTCGCCCAAAGTTTTGGATCGAGCTAATGTTATTGAATTCAAGATAAGTGAGAAGGAGATGGAGTCGTTCTTAGGAAAAGCACCGAGTGTCAATCTTGACAACATAGAGGGTTCCGTTTCCTCAATGGCAGTTGATTTTGTTGCGTTAGCGAAAGCTTCCATTGAATCAGGTTTTGATGATTCCAAAGATATGCTGATAAAGTTCTTCTCTCAGCTTAAAACAGTGAACGCTGAATTCGGATATCGCTCTGCTACAGAAATCGGTCGTTTTATTGCTCTTGCTAAGAATCAAGGCCATCTTGATGACAACGACGCTATTGATGCAGCAATAGTTCAGAAGTTACTTCCGAAGCTTCACGGCAGCAGAAAAAAATTGGTTCCTGTTCTTACCACCCTTTGGGACATGTGTGCGACTGGCGTTGGTATCGAGTCGGCGAACGAGGTCCCAGAGCAGACGAAATACCCGCTCACAGCAGACAAACTTCTCAGGATGTATCGAGGAGCTTTAGATAATGGATTTACCAGTTTCGCTGAAGCTTAGCACGTTATGCCGGTTGAACAGTTTATCATACCTATCTGCTCAGGAGTAAAGTTACTGGTTTACTCGTCAAATGCGCCGCTATACGTCGATGATTTTGCGGCCGATTTTGGCGAGTCTCGCTGGCAGATTCTAGAGGGAAAGGAATATGAGTATGAGCTTGTGGATGATTCCTTGAATGAACCCGTAGACTGGTTGCTTAAGGGTCCCGCATCAATGGTTCAGAGAAATCCCCGCCATAAGAATCGCGGAGTTATAACGACTGGTATATATGTCGGGACCGCGCATTTCAAGGTCGTAAAGGCTGGCGCGAATGAGAGTGTTCCCGTTGATTTTGAGGTGCTCTCCATAAAGACCAGTTACAGGTCGGATTACAGGCACATGCTGTCGGATATCACGAGTTATTACACGGATCTTGTGATGCAGCAGGGCTCGCCTGTAACACAGAAATTCGAGGTGGACTATGAAACGCCTCAACATACTCTTTACCAGAAGTTTGCTTTCGTAAAGAGTATTGTTGAAGATGAACAGTTTGATGAGGCAATTCATAAAATTATCTCAAATCCTGTAAGGAAGTGGGCGGAGACTACAGTAGAGAGGCATATTGAATCTGTCAGGAAACTCTCCAAGAGCAGTCTTCGTCAGATTGTCATCAGGAATGATCGCGTTCCTTATGTGGGGGTAATAGAAGGACTGGATTCTCTTCCGCGTTACTTGACAGTATCGCATAAGACTGACAGCATAGATACTCCGGAAAACCAGTTTGTGAAGTACGTTCTTACTTCATTCTATGGCTTCTGCAGCAGCCTTGGTACCAAAAAGAATGCGACACCTCAACTCCGGATGGAGATTGACGCCGTTTGTAATATCTTGGCCGGTTACATGAACGGGCTGTTCTTCAAAGACGTCAGCAATCCTTCACAGCTGAACCTTGGAAGCCCTGTCCTTCAGCGCAAAGAAGGGTACCGGGAGATCCTCCAGGCATGGCTGATGTTTGACCTGGCAGCAAAACTCACTTGGAATGGTGGCGATGATGTTTACGAGGCTGGCAAGAAGAATGTGGCAGTCCTGTATGAATACTGGCTGTTCTTCAAGCTGATGGAGTGTGTGAGCGAGGTGTTCAACGTTCCTGCAGTGGAGAAGCAGTGCCTGATAAGCAACGATGCCGATGGTATTAACCTGGAAATCCGTCAAGGCCATACGAAGATGATTCACGGCCAGACGATGGCTGGTAACCGACGCCTCAACATTAGCCTGTACTACAACAGGACCTTCAGCCATACCGACGACATTTACTCTTCGGGCTCATGGACCATGAACATGCGGCCGGATTACACTTTGTCTATCTGGCCGGGTGAAATGACTGAGGCTGAAGCCGAGCGTGAGGACGCTATTGTGCATATTCATTTTGACGCCAAATACCGCCTCAACAAGATTATCATTGAGGATAAGGAAATCGATTTGGAAGCACGTGAGAAAGAACTTCAAAGCGAAAAGGAGGACAGGGAGATTGACATTTATAAGCGTGGAGACTTGTTAAAGATGCACGCCTATAAGGATGCTATCAGAAGAACTGGAGGGGCTTATGTCCTGTATCCAGGAACAGAGAAAAAGATACGTAAGGGTTTCCACGAGATTATTCCTGGTCTCGGTGCGTTTTGCATTGCACCTGGCCGTGAAGATGAACAGCTTCCCGCATTGAGGCGTTTCCTCCAGGATATCGTGACCCACTTTATGGATCGCACAAGCCAGCGCGAGAAAGTTGCCGTTGCCGAACATGAGATATACTCTAGCGAGCCGGATCCCTTCTTCGAGATGTTCCCGGAGCCTTATGGGAATCAGGTCTTTGCAGATGCAGTAACGGTACTGTTAGGGTGTTATAAGAGTGAGGAGCATCTTCAGTGGATTTTGGACACAGGCAAGTATAACATTCGCTGTGGTGGGGAAAGGGAAGGCGCTGTTGAACTGACAGACTCTTTTATCAATGCGCAGTACCTTCTTCTGTACGACTTGACCGACTTGACGGTAAAACACATTATGAAGATGACAAAGAAGCATCCTGTTGTTTTAACAGACAAAAGGTTGGAGGATATGGGCTATCCGGCCCCTACACCTGGACAGATGTATATGCTTTATGATGTTTCAGAAGAAATGGTTGAATCGGAGTTGATTGACCGCCCATGGTATATAAAACCGTTTGTGGACGGGAAGGAAGGCGTTCCCCAGACAGTCACCTATACCAATCTGTTCGGTCGCCCTAGATTGTAGGTCCGAGGAAATTCAAACCAACCCACACCATGAAAACAATCGAAGTAGTAGCAGCGATTATCCGCAAGGGGGACAAGATATTTGCCACCCAGAGGGGTTATGGCGATTTCAAGGACTGGTGGGAGTTCCCGGGCGGGAAGATGGAAGCCGGAGAGTCGCCGGAGGCTGCGCTGATCAGGGAAATCCGCGAGGAGCTCTCGACGGAAATCAGCGTCGACAAGTTCCTCCACACGGTCGAATGGGACTATCCGAAGTTCCATCTGACGATGCACTGCTTCATGTGCTCGTTGCTGACGGAGGCCCTGCATCTGAATGAGCATGAGGCC
>Ga0256407_10004218_pt1 | contig 24321 bp, 22 predicted proteins | sample RumenRJG_04DNA_FD_193489 | JGI IMG/M metagenome (GOLD analysis project Ga0256407, IMG submission 193489) | Bovine rumen microbial communities from Lethbridge, Alberta, Canada - RJG_04 | ecosystem: Host-associated > Mammals > Digestive system > Stomach > Rumen | place: Canada: Alberta... | reverse complement strand
TTCAATTTTTTACGGAATTCGTTGGTGCTTACAGTACCCATATTATCCTCTTTTGGTTTTTGATTCTAAATTTAGCAATATAATGGACAATTCTGTTAAAACATTCACGCATATTTCTGAATTTTTAGACTATTTGGGCAATGATTTTACCGGTTTGACAAGCGAAATGCGCGCAAACCTCGACCAAGAGCCCACATTCGCATTCAACTGTTCCAAGCACTACGCCGACCTCATCAAGAATTCGGCAGAGCCCGTCAAACTGCTACGCGAGGTTCTACCGAGCAAGGACGAACTCAAGGATGCCCCCGGCTTTGTCGATGACCCTGTGGGCGACCTCCCCGCCGGCAAGTCCGAATGCATCTTGCAAAAGTACGAGAACCGCGCCCTCATCGTTTCGACTTCTGCCTGCGGTGTGCGCTGCAGGTTCTGCTTCAGACGCAACTACCCTTTCCAGGACACGCAGAATATCGCGAGTGAAGTTTCGAACTGGCTGGATGTCCATACGAGCATCTGGGAAGTGATTCTCTCGGGAGGAGACCCGCTTACACTTGGACCGGGACCGTTCCGCGACCTCGTAGAAGCAATCGCATTCCACCCGTCTGTGACGACGCTTCGCATCCACACGAGACTCCCGATTATGCGACCGGACCTCGTGATGCAGCATTTTGAACTTTTGCGCGAACTCCCCGCACGTTTCAATTGTGTGCTCGTGGTGCACGTGAACCACCCCGACGAGCTGGACGAAGAATCCGCCGCCGTTTTCGCACAACTTAAATTCAGCGGTTGGACTCTCTTGAACCAGAGCGTTCTTTTGAAAGGCGTGAACGATGACGCCGATACACTTGAACGCTTGAGCCGCAGGCTATTCGATCAAGGCGTACTCCCCTACTACTTGCACCAACTCGACCATGCAAAAGGTGTCGCCCATTTTGAAGTCAGCGACGAACGCGCCCGAGAACTCATCGCGCAGATTCGCACCAAGCTCCCCGGCTATCAAGTGCCCAAGCTCGTGCGAGAAATTGCTGGCGAAAAGAGCAAGACACCGGTGTAGAAAAATTTTTTAACCTTTTCGTTCGCGTCCGAGGATTCCATTAATGCAATCCTCGAATTCAGTGTCATTACGCTTTCTAATCTCGTACGCTCCCGATTCCATTTCTTTTAGATAGGGAGCATTTTCTTCACGGCACTGTTCTTGCGTAATATTTGGAATTTCTCGGTTATACGCATTGCAAACAACATTACCCGATGTCAATGTTACGGACACACTATCCTTTATTCTCGCATAATTCAATTTCAAATCAAAAGAGTGTCCCTCATAAGTAAACTTCATACTCCTATTCGTTTTTTCTTGCACTGTAATTCCATAATCTTCAGCTAAAGATTCAACATTCCGACCACCATAGAACGGAGTTTCAATCTGAATAGAATTTTGACTGTCCAAGAACATGAATAATTCTTCGACAAAAACGGATTTCATGTAATCATAGTCCGCGAGCTCTGCAATATAGAACTCCGTTTTTCCATTATCTATTTTTACAAAATCCTCATCGGCATCATTCAGGCAACCCATTTCACCTTTAGCATCAATCAGTCTGCACGGCAAAATTTTCCAGATTCCATCAAGCTTTCCAGACGATCCTCCAACAAGGAATATCGTCTCTGTCGATTCAAAACCGCTATTACCATCTGCATAGAGTACCGCCGGCCGTGTAAGCGCCAAAGTATCGCCGCGGAAGCCATAGGCAAACGTATTTGAATCACCGTAATAGAAATCAGGATCATACATAAATGATTCGCCTTTCTTGAGGCATCCACCCACTTGTTCATCAACAAACGTTAACGAGTCTTGAGTTTCATTAACAAGAGCTTTACCGGAATACACCATACGAGCCGATGCAAAACCAGCCAGCACATCAACAATTCCTGAATCCGCACTTGTAGATGTCTTTACATCACTTTCAAGAATTCCCTGGATGCATTTTGAGAATTCTCGACCATTATCTCTTTGATATCGCAGCGCATGACCATCAGAATCTGAATCTTTTGCTAGAAAATCCAGATAAGCTGAATTTTCTTCACGGCATAATTCGGGCGTGACATCATTTTTCTTACTATAATTGCCAACGCACGTCGTTCCATTAGACGAGAGCGTTACAGCCATACTATCGCTATAACGGACATAATCCAATTTCAAGTCAAACGTGCGACCTTCATGTGTAAACTTTATACTCTTATTCGTTTTTTCTAGGACAGTAATTCCATATTTTTTAGGACTATTGTTATAACGTGAATAGAAAACATCTTCGAACATAATGGTTTGTTTATCGTTCAAAAATCGGAATACATCACCCACAAAATCCGAGTTCATATAATCATAGTTAGCCACATCACCAACACGGAATTCAACTTTATCGCCATCGAGCTTAAAAAACTTTTCGTAAGCGTCATTGTTACAGTAATAAACGCCGTCAAGATAGAAGCACTGCGTCAAGCGCCAAGTGCCGTTCAACACACCAGAGGTTCCGCCAATATATTGAACCGTCTCAAGTTCTTTTGTTGTTTCATCTTCGTAAATGAAGGAAAGCTGCAATGTATCTTTGCGGAAGTTATAGGCAAAGTGATTTGTATCTGCAGAATAATAGTCTGGATCATAATAAAGCGATCCATTGTGATTAAAGCAGCCCCCCAAGTTTTCAATTACAAACGTAAGAGAATCATTGGATTCATCAACCACAGCCTTACCCAATTGAGACACGCGAGCCGAAGCAAAAGCAGTCTGAACATCAATGATTCCGCCATCATCATTCGAAGACGTATTCGTATCTTCGGTAAAACCGGAGCACCCCGCAAATAGCGTAATACTAGTGAAAACCGTTGCGAAAGCAAGGCTCATGGCAAATATATTTTGCATCAGATTATTCTTTTTCATTTTTTTCTCCAACTTGTTTGCTCAATGGAAAGAGCTGTAAATTCATTCGATAAACGCGATCGTAGCTTTTCACGTTCGATACGATTTCCACTACTTTTTTGCGGAACACATCAAGTTCTGCAGCTAGGCGCTCATACGCTTCTCGGTCAAGCCCCATCGTCATGCCCGAAATGTGGCGGTATTCTCGCGTGTAGCGTTCTAGGGATTCGGCAGCCAAATGCGCATATTGCTTTTGCATATTGACAACCGTCGCCGAGATAACTTCACGAGAGCTCGAAACACCTTCGCTTGTTTGCACGTAATTTCCGCATTCATCTTTTTTCAAGAGCCCAAGCGATTCCTGAAGTTCCAATGATTCACGAGCTTCGGCAGCAGAAATGGCAGGCACAAGAGCATGTCCCATTTCAAGAGGCGTTGCGCCCTTCATAATCGGGGCTAGTTCCCTGAGTGCCGGGTTTGCCCACGACGAAAAATATTCAAACGACTTTGCCTCTAAAAAATCAATCTTGTTTTCTTGCGCAATTTTCATCATCCGTTCAAAAGCGACTTGACGGACTTCAGAGCGAGCGGAATCGCAAAATTCGACCATCGCACGAAAATATTCTGCTTGCGCACCAGACAAGTTCATCGCCGGCAAGACTTTTTCAACGCCCACTTTCGAGAGACGCGTTTTACCATCGCAAACAAGTTTCAAAAATCCCGACGAAGAGAAGCCCGCAAGTTTTGCAAACTCGCGCCACGTAAATGCGGAACACTTTTTACGGCTCTCGTAAAAATCTCGCATGTATTCGCGGTAATCTCTATATTCAAAAACGGATTTCATTTTATGGGTAACCTTTACACCAATAAAGATAAATTACACCGCCAAAAAATTCAATAATAATGAAACAAATTTTTTAAATTTTCTCTATTTTTAACGATTTTTATTTAAAATTGCAGATTTTTATTTAAGTATATGAAACAACATGTTTCATAAGGGAGAGGCCTGCTTTCGCAGGCATGACAAGGTGGCGGGCATGACAAATCAATTCAAGACTTCACTGGAGTCGAGAAGGACTATTTTAGCACGCGAGCACGGATTCGATAAATTTCCGTTCTAGGAAATCATCAAACGATGTTGGCGCCATCACACGCAGGCCATCGCCTCTGCTGTACACCAAGCAATTTCCCTCAAGCCCGCCATACCATTTCATGCCCTTGAATACAAGAGTCATCCAGTCATCGATAGCGTAATCAATAGCATCGTATTCGGAATCAGGCGTAGCATCCACACCGTTCAGGTACGGATGGAAAAGCGCGGCGTTGTACTTGGGCTTGAATTTTTCAATAAAGACATTCTCCGCATCCATCGCAAGCAAATCGATAGAAGGCAAAGCAAGCCCGTTTAAAGGGAGTTGGAATTCGTTAATCGAAACCGCATTGCCGATCAAAAGGCTGTTATCCCGTTCTTCGACATCAAAGAACAGGAGCACAACATCATCGCGGATATCCTCGCAATCTTCGATTTCCGATTCGAGCATATCAAGGAAGGGCTCGCGAGCATGACGCATTTCAGCATGTTTCACAACCGGTCGCACAACCTTCCCGATAAACATCGGTTCATAATTCCAAAGGAAACACTTGGTTTTATCCAAGTTCGGGATTCGAATCAATCTATTCGAATAAAGGTACAGGAGTTTCTCGGGCGTAAGCCAAGCCACAAAAGAGTCTTCGTCTAGGCACTTTTTCAGTTCCTTGTCACTCGCCTTTTCATAGAACGCCGTATCAATCTCATAGAATTTCATTCCGTGAGTTGTTGCGACAACTTCATCTTTGGCGAGGACATGCGGCACGTCTGTACCCACATCGACGACAAGCGTTTTCTTTTCGCTCGGCTTAAAAAGCGGTTCATCGGCAGGGATAGAAGCGCTTACGCGACCGTATTCGCTTACGAGGTCAAGATCAATTTTATGCCCCGAAAATTTCACATTGCAGAAATCAAGGCGGGGCTTTTTAGCCACCATATAGACGCGAGCTTTACCAAGCGATTTACGATAGTCGACATCGCTTTTAGCCCACGCCATATCGCAGAAAGCCAAAGGGCAACACGCCAATTTCAATGTCGTAGAAATCACCTTCATCTCATCCTCGCTATATTACCCAAACCGAGGCAAAACATAAAACTTTTAGAACAAAAATTCTAGGAAAGTGTCGTAAATATTTGCTTTTAATTTCTTACGCAGAGTCAAAATTTTACAGAAAATGGCGAAACCGAAGTTTCGCCATGTAAAGCTTTACAAGATGTGAAAAGGATTTTTTCGCGACCTTACTACAAAACGCCCTTGCTGCTGGGGACGCCCTTCACGTTGCGGGAAGGAGCAACAGCCATGGCAACAGCGCGAGCAAAAGCCTTGAAGATGGATTCCAGGCAGTGATGGTTGTCATTGCCATAGAAGAGTTCCACATGCAAGTTCATGCGAGCGTTTTCACAAAGGCTCTTGAAGAAGTGTTCGAACATGCTTGCTTCAATTCCGCCAGCAGTTGCAGCCGGGAGCTTCACATTCCAGACAAAGCCGATGCGGTTGCTAAAGTCGATGCACACGCGGCTCAAGGCTTCGTCCATCGGAGCAAAGTAAAAACCATAACGTTCGATGCCCTTCTTGTCGCCGAGGCATTCAACAAGTGCCTGACCAAGCACGATGGCGATGTCTTCCATGCTGTGGTGCATATCGACTTCGGTATCGCCCTTGCAGGTCAAATCGAGGTGGAATCCGCCATGCACTTGGAACAAGTTCAGCATGTGATCCAAGAAGCCCGAGCCCGAGCTAATCTGACCTCTGGAGCAATCGTCCAGATTCAAGAAAAGTTGAATATCGGTTTCACTCGTCTTACGAGAAATCTTAGAAGAACGCATCTTAGCACCTCTTATTTAAGGACACGACCGTCATAAACGCTGAAGCGAGCCACACGGCCAAACTTCGGCACAGGAACCGGAGTTTCCACGCCGTTCAAGTACATCTTGCCAATGGCACGCGGTTCACCAATCACAATGTAGAGCGTACCGCTAGCAGTATAGACAAGCTTGTTATCGACCGTTGCAATGTTCGCTTCTTTCACAAAATCATCATCGTCTTCGTCGCGCTTGATGCCGACCCAAGAACGCATTTCGCCAGAACCGACAAGTTCAATACGAGTACGGCCGTTATCCGAAACCGGGCCCGTCACCGTCGTATCTTTCTTGGAAGTCGAAGAGATAAAGATCGTTGCAGATGCCGGGAGATTTTCGGCCTTTTTCACAGCCTTATCGACTTCTGCCTGAGTCACCGTCTCGTTCTTTTCTTCCTTGATGGAATCGACCGGAACCGCAATAGCGCCTTCAGGCATGTCCTGATTGACCTCCGCAGAATCTTCGGCAGCAACCACCGATGGCGGATTGGCACTAGCGTCAGAGGCGGCTTTTTCACGGGTCACAAAATGGAGCCCGACCACCAAAAGGACGAGAATAACCACAATAGCAATAGGCACTGCCTTGCTACGCGGCTTCTTTTCTTCGTCCGTCATCGGAGCGATATTCTTGATGGGTTCAGCCTCGCGGATTTCGTAGCTTGAGCCCACTTCTTCGGCATACATTTTAAGGACAGCCTTGGGATCCAAGCCAAGCTTCGTACTTACGGAGTTCAAGTAGCTGCGGACATAAGCTTCGACCGGCAAAGACTTCCAGTCGCTCGATTCAATGAAATGAAGCATCTTTACCGAGATTTTCGTGCGCTCGGCAAGATCATCAATAGTAAGTCCTTGAGATTCACGAACGCGGACCAAAAAGTCACCAAGGCGTTCGTTTGGATTTTTCTCTTCCAACTGAATCATTTGCTATACCCTAACTTGTAAACCATCCAACATTTCCAGTGTACGTGCAACTGGTAACCCAACCACGTTGTAGTAGCAACCGTTGATAGACTTGATCAAGCGCGCGCCATTCGTTTGAATGCCGTAGGCGCCAGCCTTATCCATCGGGTCCCTAGAATTTACATAATCTTTGAGCTCTTGTAAGGTGCAGTTTCTGAAAAACACCTCTGTTTTCTCTTCGGAGGCGCTAAGGATTTCACCGTTACGGGCAATGGCGACTCCAGTAATCACAAAATGACTACGATTGTTTAGTTTGCTTAACATTTCAAGAGCGTTCGCTTCGGATTTCGGCTTGCCCAGCGGAACGTTATCCAAAAACACAAGCGTATCAAAGCCGAGCACATAAGCATCGCGTTCCTGGCGAGAAACTGACAAAGCCTTGATGCAGGCATTTTCACGCGGGAAGTCGAGCGGATTTGAGCTTGTGGGCTTTTCATCTTCGCCCGAGACGACCACACGGAAGTTAACACCCAACTGTCTTAAAATTTCGGAACGGCGCGGTGAACCGCTTGCAAGTACAATTTCAGATTTAGTCATATTATCCACAGCACTAGTCATAACTCTTTGTATCGGTGCTGCCGGCGTTGAGCTTGATATCAGGCAAGTCGCGGACATACACAGAGAAGCTCCAGCCTGCGGCAGGTCCCGTCGGCGTCCATGTGAAATCGAGCTGCCAGCAATGCAACACGCGTTTGAACGTAAATTCATGCGAGACAAACTTACCTTCGTTATAATCGTAACGGGTGCTATAAGAAACATCCCAGTTGACCGTCGGCTGGAACGTCGCCGAAATTCCCGTCGAATGAGATATGTTGTCCTTAAACAAATTCTTAGCCACGCGCGTACTGCTGAACGAATAACGGTAATCCAAACTCAAAGACCACTTGAGCATCTCGTACTTTTCAAGTTGTGACGGGAGGCCGCCATTAAACGTACCGCTCCAATGGAAATTCTTAGAAAGTTCATAGCCCCAGTACGTGAGTTCCGGGAATTTTACCTTGTTCGGATTCGAGTCGTACTTATGGTAGAAGCTATGACGCGTATTGATGGTAAACATGTAGTCCGGCAAAATTTGGAAACCAAACGACGAAGATATATCCGAGAAATTGAGCGAATCAGCAGCAAAGTTATACGAGAAGCTATGCCTTGTCGTGAGCAAACGGCGTGTGCCATATTGGTCCTCAACTGCCTTAGCCTTTTTCGTAGAATCGCCCGTTGTATCGACATGCCCAGCCACCTTGAGGTACTTGATATCAAAGTCGTTGCTCAAGCTAAAGCCAATCGTCTGTTGCTTTTGCTGGTACGGATACTGTCCCAAATACGGATGCGGAGCAAACTTCTTGACCGTATCAATTTCAGGTGCGTACGTGTAAGAAACACTCGGAGAAAGCACATGGCGAACACCCGTGAATCGTCCAATTTCAGGCACCCAGATACCATAAAGTTTCGTATCGGCCGTCAAGCTGTAATTGTGGTTGTACGCGACATTACCAAACGTTCCCTCGTCCGGATTAAAGCTCATATAACGCTTTCTCTTGTACAGAGAATCGTTCGGATTGCGCCAAGACGTACCCGTCCAATAGCCCGTAAATGTAGCGCGCGGCGTAATGTTAATGACGTCAAAAAGTCGTCCAGAGTAATCCAACGTGTACGTACCCGTATAGCCCAAGTATTGTGCGGTCGTATCCTTGTTGAGCGTCGTATCACGTTCACGATGCGACTTGTAGTTAAAGCGGTTCGTAAAGCTGTAATTGAACTTTTCTAGGAACGACTGGAACGAGCCGTCCTCTGCAGCCACCTCGCCTTCTTCCAGTTCAAAGTTGAAAAGGTTCCCGCTCATGCGGTACTGGATATCAGGCAAGTCCCTTTCGAGCATGCCCGTTGTAAGGTTATGGCTCTGCGAAATCTTGACCGTCAAACTTTTGTTATTCCCGAACTTTCCGGAATACGCCAACGATGCATTAGCCTGTTGGTTCAAAATCGTACTAGCTTCTAGCGAGTTATCCTTACGGACGCTCTGCTTGCTCACAAAAGACCCCTGACCGCTCAACGTATGCTTGGCATCGGGAGTCAAGTTCTGGTTATGCGAGAACTGGATATCGTAATCGCTATTGGCAAAATCAAATTCATTGAGATAACTCGTGTACTTCAAGTACCCATCTAGCAAATAACGCTTCTTGTAACGGACCTCGCCCGTGAGCGTCGAACGTTCAAAACGAGCCTCATCACCTTCAATAATGTCCGCAGCGATAGTAGCATCCCAGTAATCGTTGGCAGCGTAATAGAAACCGATATTACGCATGTAATAGCCCTGCTTCTGGTCACCACCGAACTTAGGCGTCAAAAGACCCGACTTACGCCCGCTCTTAAGCGGAGCCACAATCATCGGGAGAACCGCCACCGGCACATCGGCAATATTCAACACCACCGGTCTTGCAGTAATCGTTTCCTTGGGCTTTACCACCATGCGGCGGCCATAGAAGTAGAAATGCTGATGCGTCGTATCGTTACACGTACTGAAGTCACCACGAGCAATCTGGATTCGCGTATCCGGCAAGCGACGGACTTCCATGCCGTTCAGCTGCTGGTTATCCTGGAACGTCGTCGCGTAATACACCTCGCCTATTTTGGACTTGAGATTGTACTTGAGACGCATACCCGACAAAGACGGATTTTTAGATTCGCGAAGAATCGGGTTACCACTTGCGGCGAGAATCTGATTTTTCTGGTCCATCCAAATCGTATCTGATTCCAGAGTTGCCGTGCGGTACTTGAGCTGAGCCGACTTGTTCAAGTTGAACGTAGAAGTTTCCACATCGTACACAAGATCGACCGCATGATATTCAATCGTATCCACCCCAGTCGTATCGTTCATCCAATCGACTTCAGTCGTGTCTTCGACAGGCTGCTCGCGTTCTTCAAGTTCAAAGCGGGTCATTTCCTCGCCGTAAGAGCAAGGAGCAAAGACCGCAGCGATAAACAATGCGATAACGGCCCACAGAACGCAATGGGTTTTGGATAAAATCACGGTTCCACAAGATAGAAAAAATGAACGCTCCAAATACGAAGCGTTCATCAAATTTTTTGTGTAAAGCAGAAACTAATACCGCCTGCGAGAATCGCAGCGAATTACTTCAGCACAGCGTTTGCACCGCTCACAGCGCCATTGTGGTCAATGGAAATAACATAGCGGCCGCTCGGCACCTGAGCACCATTCCAGTTGAGCGTATTCACGCCTGCAATAGCATTATCGAGGTTCAGCGTTGCCACCTGTTCGCCATCAGCACTCATGATCGTAACCGTTGCGCGGCCCGGAGACTTGAGCGTAAATGCGATAGCCTTGCGGTTGAAGAGGCGGAGGCTTGCATCACCCGTGCGGACCGGAGTCGTCTTGGAGAACTTCGGAGCGGTCTTTGCCTTTTCCACATAAATTCCGTTGACATCAGCAGAAGCGACAGCGACATCGTTCTTGATGAGGTTGCCACGGCTAAGCACAGCAACGAGCTGCTTGTCGTTTTCGGTAGCGCTAGCAAACGTTTCGAGTTCCTGTGCGTTCACGCGTTCCTTGTCGCCATACCAGCTCTTGACAGCCTTGTTGTCCAAGTCCTTCACCGTAATCTGGGCACGACGAATCACGGCAGAATAGGTTTCGCCATTGCTCGTGTAAGTAATTTCGAGCGGCTTGTTGACCTGACCGCGAAGCTTAGACTTCGAAAATTCGATATCCTGACCCTTGAGGCTCACACCGTCAACAGAGGTAATCACGTCGCCAGCACGGAGATTGGTCTCAGCAGCAGGAGTACCCGGGATGACTTCTGCCACGTGAACACCTTCGCGCACCTGGTAAATGGTGATGCCGACGCCACCAAAGGATTCGTCAGCCATAAGCGGAGCAGTCATCATTGCAGCAATCAAAGAAGCCTTAACGAAAGAATTCATAATATTCTCCTTAAATTTTTACTTCATTAATATACATTAAATTTTTGCTATTTCAAGCGACATACACTAGAAATATGAGCCCAAAAGGACGTTAAAGGAGGGGAATTATTCCTTATTTGGCTTAACGACACTTTTTGGGGGGGGGGAATTGCTAGAACATGTCGATTACATTGCAAACCAAGTCTAATTATTCACAACCTCACTGGAAGCCTCTTCTTTAGAAGCTATCCAAAAAACTTTTTTCAGTTTACATTTTCCCCTCATAATACGATATTATTATTAGAATAGAAATAAGGAGTTTTTTATGATTGGAGCAATCATCGGCGACACCGTCGGTTCCATTTACGAATTTGAAAACTACAAAGCTAAGGATTTCGAGTTGTTCCCGGACGGGGTCTCGCCCACGGACGATAGTATTCTCTCGTTTGCAACGGCAGACTGGATTATGCGCGGGGGCGAAGCGTGGAAGTATTACGTCGCTTACGCGAGCAAGTACGAGTGTCCGGTCGGTGGCTACGGTGGCGGATTTACGCAATATGTCGCTCGAGCCCGTCGCGACGGCTTTGGCACACCTTACAACAGCTGCGGCAACGGTTCTGCCATGCGCATTTCGCCTGTAGGCTGGGCGTTCAATACCAAGGAAGAGGTGCTCGCCAAAGCGAAAGAATCGGCCGAATGCACGCACAATCATCCCGAGGGAATCAAGGGGGCGCAGGCAACTGCACTTGCGATTTTCATGGCACGCATGGGCGCTAGCAAGGACGAAATCAAGATGGCAATCGAGAGCGATTTCGGCTACGATCTGAATTTCACGCTTGACAGGTTGCGTCCAGAATACAGCTGGAACTACCCAGGAGCGGCACTATGCCAGGGTACGGTTCCGCAAGCAATCCGTTGCGTTTTGGAAGCAACCGATTACGAAGATGCCATTAGAAACGCAGTATCCATTGGTGGCGATAGCGATACTCTCGCCTGCATTGCGGGAGGCATTGCAGAACCGGTATTCGGCATCCCGAAAAAAATCTACACAGTCGGCATGAATATTCTCAAATACTACTTCCCGGAACCGCACAAGTTGGTAACGGAATTCGAGAAGAAGTACGGGAATCGCGTGCTAGAGAAATAAAAATTATTCCGTGAGTTCACGGGCCTCTTCATTAGAGGGGCGGTCGTCTTCGTAATCCTTAATAGTCTTATCGCCCGGCACAACGATAAGTCCAAGAGTTACCGGCTCGCCCTTCAAATTGATGTAGGCTTCCAGGTAAAGCGTGGTCGAGAGGCGGATCAGGCGCAAATCCATCATGGTTCCGCCCTTGTGGATGCTCATCGGATCGCGATTGAAGAAGAGGAACTTCTTGTTGATGTATTCAAAGCGGTCTTTTTCGTAGTTGATGGACCATTCCGTGTCACCATCATTTTCTTGGCGGTAGGTGCAACGATCGTTATCAATATCGCATTCGAAGCTTGCGCTTTCCTGGTAACGCTTGTTCCATTCGCGGCTAAAGGCACAGGACTGCACGCGGGAACCGCCATTGCGCTGTTTGTTCAGCTGGTCGTTGATGACCACGTAGTCCATCTTCATCTTCTTGACTTGATTGTAGACATTCATGAGGATGATGTAAGCTTCGATATCCTTCGGGCATTTGCCAGTAAGGTTCACGTCTTCGTGAGCCTTGAGAAGGGTCTGCTGCAAATCAATGTCGATAGCGTCCGGAATTTCGCTCTTCTTGATTCTATCAAGCGTTTCCTTGGGCGGCACGTGGATAATCTTGTCGCCTTTCTTAATGGCGTAGCCAAGCTGGTCACGCACATAGTCCAAGCACTGCTGCACGTGAATGTGGACCGTATTGGAACCTGCAGAAACGAAGTCCGCGCCGATGCGCACGTTCCATTCGTCAGCGGTATTTTTCGCCGCCTTGTCGAGTTCGCAGAACGGTTCTTCGCGGGTACCGTCCACAAAAATCAAGTTCACGTGAAGCTTGGTCACAAGGGATTCTTCTTTGTTGATGGCGCTACCCAAGCTCCAGAAATTCGGATTCAGGCGAAGCACTTCGGCAAAAGCCTTGTCGCCATCGAATGCCGGCAAGAGCGAATCGTTACGGGCGTTTTTCTCTTGCAACAGCTCGGAATAAGACGTTTTGACGTCCATATTGTCGAACGAATTACGGGCAACGGCAGAGAATGCAGACGTCGCCAAGAACGAACAGGCTAAAGCTACAGAAACGCGCAACATTGAAAACATTTTCCCTCTCCTATTTTTTCACAATCTTTTTAACGGCAAAGTTGAGCAAGTACAAGATGACGCCGCCTGCGATAATCGTAGGTCCAACGACAAAATTCAACTGGCATGCGACTAAAAGTCCAAGCACCACAAGCACAAGCGAAACCAGAACCGAAATAACCATCATCTGGAGCAAATTCTTGGCATAGCATTCCGCAATGTAAGCGGGAATCGTGAGAAGCGCAATCACGAGAATCATGCCCACCGCCTGCACGGCAATCACGACCGTGAGCGCAATTAGCGCAATCAAGAGCATGTAGTAATTCAGCACAGGGATACCGCGGACGCGAGCAAACTCCGGATCGTATGAAATCGAAAGGAAATTGCGGAAACAAACCGAAACAGCGCCCAAGATGAACACGAGCAACGCCCCCATCCACCAGAGGAGTTCTGTCGGCACGGTCAAAAGGCTACCAAACAAGAAACTCATCATTTCGCCACTGTAACCAGGCGTCAAATCCGTTAAAATCACGCCAAGTGCCATGCCTGCCGCCCAAATAATCCCGATAAACGTATCGGCATGTTTGCGGTCGCGCCACGTGAGCGCACCCATAAGCATCGCACAGGCAAGCGCAAAACCAAGCGAGCCAAGCATCGGCGAAAAGCCGATAAAGCAAGCCAGCCCCACCCCACCAAACGAGGCATGCGCCACGCCACCCGAAAGAGCCGTCAAGCGGTTCACCACGACGTACGTTCCCATAACGCCACAGGCAATGGCAACAAGCACCGCTGCGATGAGGGCGTTCTGCATAAAATCCATGGAAAGTAAGTCGAACATATTTTTAGCTTTTGGTTATTAGTTATTGGTTATTAGTCAATAGACTTTTGTTTAATAATCGCGTCCAAGGCGTCTTATAAAAACTAAAGACCAATGACTATTGACTAAAGACCTCTGTTATAGATTCGTAATTAACTTCTCCCGTAAATTTAGTAAATGCGGGATATGAAAATCCACCCAGCCGGGCGCTTGAGTGTTCGGATTCACAAGAACAGTCGTCCAACCACGTTCATGAGCGGGTTCCAAATTGCGTAACGAATCTTCGAGCAGCACAATTTGCGACTTTTCTGACGATTCTTGAGCCAAAACGCCCCGCGCCACTAGCCATTTTTCGATTTTATCGTATGCGCTCACGTGAGGCTTGCCTTCCCAATCCATAAGCTTGAGGTCAAAAACATCCTCAATCGCAGAATCGAGCTGCATGTGCGCCATGCCCGCGCGGCTCCAATCCCCTCGCCGATTCGTAAACACAAAGCGGTGCCCCACAAGCGATTTCAGGAGTTCGAGCTTTTCAGGCGCCACCTTCGGGTAAATCAAGAATTCGGGTTCATGGATAAAGTCAAAAAAATCGTCCGGATGCGTGCCGTTCATCGCCATAAGGCCCGAAAGCGTTGTGCCAAAGCGGTGCAGATAATCCTTGCGGATTTCCGTGGCACTTTCAAACGTCCCACCCACAGTCTTTTGGACAAATTCAGCAATGCGGTGGTCGAGCGAATTTAAAACAAAGCGTTCCTCTTCGCCGTAAAGCGTCAAGTCATAATCGAACAGCCAAATTTTCGAAGCATCGTTTTTGATGCCAATATCCAGAGCACTCACGGAGCAAGCCTCTTAATAGCCCATCGCAAGCCCGCCAATTTGACGAGCAAGGTATGTGGCGTAATTGTCCGTCATGCCGCTCACAAAGTCGAGCACCTGGTGATAAGCTTCGGCGGTCGTCACGCTCTGGCCAATCTTGGCTTGCCCAATCAAGCGGACAATGCGGTTTGCACGGTACGAATTGCGGTCGTTCTGGCGATAATCGTAAACACCGTTGATAAACGCATCCAGCACGGTGCTAAGCGTCGTATAGCTACCGACTTCAAGTTCTGTCTTACGGCGGTCGGGGTAAATGCGTTCTACGCCCAAGCGCTTTGCAATGCGGATGCCTTCCATCGTATCGGAACGGGAAAGGTCAATCAAATGCTTGTCGAGCGTCCCTTCCATGATGCGGTCGTAATGCTTCACGAAAAGCACCGCCACGTCATCAATCAAGTTCTGGATAGCGCGCCCACGAATGCTACTGAGGAAGTCTCTGAAGTTCTGACCGTTTTCTTCGAACTCGCGGTCGATATCGACTTCCGGGCCGCACAAGAAACTGAACATGTTGCGCACATCGCCAAACGTCAAAATGCCAAGTTCAATCGCATCTTCAACGTCAAGGATGGAATAGCAAATATCGTCTGCAGCTTCCATCAAATACACAAGCGGATGACGCGCCCACACGCCATTGCCAATTTCCGGGATTCCAAGAATTTCAGCCGTTTCGCGGTAGAGTTCGGCTTCGGTGCGGAACAAGCTCGTCGGGCAACCGTAATACGCAAGTCGCGGGTACTTGATCATCGAACCGATTGTCGCATACGTAAGGCGCATACCGCCATCAAGGAAGTGGTATTCGAGCTTACTCAAAATGCGGTGGCCTTGAGCATTACCGTCAAAGTTTTCGAAGTCCGCAATTTCCTTATCACTCAGTTCAGACATCGGCGCAGAATGGCGATTTTTGCGGAACCATTCGCGGATAGCGGCTTCACCCGCATGGCCAAACGGCGGGTTTCCAATATCGTGAGCGAGGCATGCCGACTGTACAATCGTACCGAACTGGTATTCGTTCACGTACTTCGGCAAATGCTTTTTAATCAGGTGATACACCGTAATCGCGAGGCTACGGCCCACACTCGAAACTTCGAGGCTATGCGTGAGGCGGCTGTGAACGTGGTCATTCACCGAGAACGGGTGAACTTGAGTCTTGCGACCTAAGCGACGAAATGCGGTAGAAAAAACGATGCGGTCGTAATCGCGATGGAAGTCAGAACGGTTCGGGTCCGGATCGGCCGGGTGACCGTAACGCGTTGCAGAAAGAAGCGTATCCCATTGTAGCATATTATAAATATAGCAATAAGGCGTTCAGCTATGGGCTTTTATAATGCTGTTCCAGCTTCGACCGAGACGAACTTACGGTTATCGAGTTTCTGTTCGCCATCAAAACGGTAAGCGACTAGGCGCCCGTCACCGCGATAGCCAGCCACACTGTAATCCAGACAGCAAACGTTATCACGAATAAGTTCAGGCATCCCCGTCAACCAATAATGCCCAAAGAAAACAGGGCGTTCATTTTCGCCATAGAAATCGCGTGTCTGAATTTCGAGCGGAACTTCGCGCGGAGGCAATTCCACACCCGGCTGGAAACTGAGATCCTGCAAAGTGACGTTTTTCGGATTGATCCACCAGCGGATTCGCGTACGTTTACGATTTACACCTTCGGCATCGCGGAACGTCACTCCCTCCGGCAAATCCAATTCTGGGCCTTTCAAGAACAAACTTATTGGCCAGTACAGCGAATCATCGTATTCGTCATTCTTGTCGTTCGCACGCGCAATAAGCTCGTCAAAATCGCCATCCATAAAAGAACGGATACCTTCGGCTTTAAGCACTTCGGCGCATTTCAAGTCAAAGCAAGCGTGCTGCGCACGGAACAAGTCCGTTTCCAAGTAAAACGGGAGCGTCTTGAGGAAATCGAGCATTTCCTGGAATTCAGCCTTGCGCCCGCGATAACTTTCAACAGTCTTCACGTGAATCGCAACTTTGTTAAAAGTATGCTCACGCAAATAACCGCCACGAATCGATTTTATGGGTCGCCCGCCGGCTCCATTCTCGTGCCAAAAACTCAGCGCATTGAACTCGTGATTGCCCAACAACGCCACAGCAGAACCCGCATCGCGCATGGCGCGCACGAGATTTACCGTATCGCGCACTCGACTTCCGCGGTCGATGTAATCACCTAAAAATACAACCGTACGTTCATCGCCCGGATAACGGAACGCACCACCGCGTTCTTCGTAACCCAGCTTTTTAAGGAGCACTACGAGTTCATCGTAATGCCCATGAATATCGCCAATGAAGTCAATCGATGCGTTCATTAAACCGCAATCGGAGCCTTGATGGTCGGCCACGGATCGTAATTCACAAGTTCAAAATCTTCGAACTTGAAATCGAACAAATCCTTGACATCAGGATTCATCTTCATCGTCGGGAGCGCACGCGGCGTGCGCGAAAGCTGTTCACGAGCCTGGTCAAAGTGATTGCTGTACAAATGCAGGTCGCCAAAAGTATGGACAAACTCGCCCGCTTCGTAACCGCAGACCTGGGCAAGCATCATCGTCAAGAGCGAGTACGATGCAATGTTGAACGGCACGCCGAGGAACATGTCGGCACTGCGCTGGTAAAGCTGGCAGCTGAGCTTGCGCTTACCGCTAGCGCCTACACCGCCCACGTAGAACTGGAACAGGCAATGGCACGGCGGCAAAGCCATCTTGTCGACTTCGGCAACGTTCCAAGCGCAAACCAAGTGACGGCGAGAATCTGGATTGTTCTTGAGGCTATTGATCAAATTCGCAATTTGGTCGATGTGTCCGCCATCAGGTGTCGGCCAGGAGCGCCACTGGTGACCGTAAACCGGACCCAAGTCGCCATTTTCATCAGCCCATTCGTCCCAAATCGTAACCTTGTTATCGTGCAAGTACTTGATATTCGTATCGCCCTTCAAGAACCACAGCAGTTCGTGAATGATACTGCGCAAGTGGAGTTTCTTAGTCGTGAGGCACGGGAAGCCCTTGGAAAGGTCAAAGCGGGTCTGGCGGCCAAACACAGAGCGAGTGCCGGTGCCAGTGCGGTCGGAACGGTCCACACCGTTATCGATAATATCTTTGAGAAGATCTAAGTATTGCTGCATATTGTTAATGTAATAAAAGTTGCTAAGCGACTTCGTCGTTTCCGAACACTTCCACGCGCTTGTACTGCTTCACAACCTTGCCGTCCACTTCGGCGGCGGATTGCAACAAAAGTTTGTTCAAAGCCTGCAAAATCAGGTCTTGCGAGTGCTTTGGCACAGGCTTCTTGCCGAGGCGCGCCTTCTGCACCATCTTATGGTTCAAGTTCACTGGGAGCATTTCAACGAGATCGTGATTGCTAAAGTTATTTGCGGTCAGAATTTCATCAAGTTTTGTCATGCCGTAAATGTAGAAAAGCCCCGGGCTAATGCCCGGGGCTTTGGTTGAGACTCTAAAAGTTATTAGTCACCAACGTAGTTGCTTTCGCACTTCATACCGTCATTTTCCGGTGTGACGAAGTGCATTTCAATACGACGGTTCATTTCGCGACCATCTGCCGTGGAGTTATCGTCAACCGGGCAGGTAGAGCCGAGACCAACAGCCTTGATACGGTTCTTGGCAACGCCGAACTTCGTGAGCTGCTTCATAACGGCCTTAGCACGGCGGTCAGAGAGCTTGAGGTTCTTCTTAGCCTTACCGCGGTTATCGGTATGACCCTGGATCACAATCTTGAGATCCTTATAGGCTTCGTCTTCCTTAAGCTTCTGAGCGATACCCTTAAGGATTCTCTTAGCGTTAGCGTTGACGGTAGCAGAACCGCTCTTGAAGGAGATACCTTCGAGCTTTTCTACCTTCTTCTTCGGGCAGCCGAAGCCATCATCGCCAGCTTCATTCGGGCAGCGATCAAGACCAGCGCAGACACCTTCGAAGAGGTTGAACATGTTCCTTTCGGTGACCCAAGCATCGCAGACGCCATCCTTGTCAAGGTCCGGATCCGGGAGCGGGCAACCATCGTTAGCGGCAACACCGTGTTCGAGCGGGCACTTGTCAAGACCCTTACAGGTCTTGGAGATGAACCATTCCTTAGCAACAGATTCGTCTTCGGCAGCCTTTTCGAAGTAGTAGCCGAGCTTCTTCTGTACAACCCATTCATCGCAGATACCGTCGCCGTCGCTGTCCGGATCATCCCACGGGCAGCCCTTATTGCCGGCAGCACCAGCTTCACCCGGACACATGTCGTAGCCCTTGCAGACGCCGGCATACTGATCGAGCTTGTTCTTGTCGGTGACCCACGGAGAGCAGAGACCGTCGCCATCCGGATCCGGATTGTCTTCCGGGCAACCGTTGTTGACGAGCGTACCAGCTTCAGCCGGGCACTGGTCGATGCCTTCGCAAATTTCCTTGAACTGGTCAAGCTGACCCTTCTGGCTTACCCAAGAATCGCAGACGCCGTCCTTATCCGGGTCCGGATCATCCGTCGGGCAACCATTCGTGCTATTACCCTTTTCGTTCGGGCACTGGTCGATACCTTCGCAAACATTGCGGAATTCGTCAAGCATACCCTTTTCAGAAACCCAAGCGTCGCAGACACCGTCTTCGTCGCTATCCGGGTTGCCCATCGGGCAGCCAGCGTTCAAACGATGACCATAGTCATCCGGGCAACGGTCATCAGCATCCGACACGCCATCGCCATCGCGGTCCTGCGGAAGGAGGAAGCCAGACCAAGTCAAGCCACCGAACAAGGCGTACTGCGGATTCACGCGAATCTTAGTTGCAACAGTCTTAGCCTTGTCTTGGTTTTCGAGAACTTCCACAAAGTGGATGTAGTTGTCGTTACCCACGTACATAGAACCACCGAGCTGGATATCGAGGCCAACCGGCAAGTGGAATACGAGACCACCCGTGACCTGCTTCATATCAAGCTTTTCTTCAAGAGTCTGACCCGCCGGAGTCTTCATTTCGAAGTTCTTGTCCTGGTAATCCATGTAGAATTCAGCAAACAAGGAGAGGAAGTCGAGCGGATAGATTTCGATTGCTGCACTACCGAACGGGAAGGACAGATAGTCCTTGTTCATCGACAAGCGGTAGCCACCGTTGATGTGGAGGAGGAGCGGCATGACATCAACCTTGGAAAGGTCCAAAGTCAAAGCAGCACCGGCAGTAAAGTCGGACTTATTGGCACCGAACGGGTAAGCCTTACCAGCAACTTCACCCTTGTTACCAATGAATTCCGGTTCACGAATCCAGAGACCCTGTTCGGTCTTCTTGGAAGTAGCAAAAGAATATCTGAAGAATGCAGCGAAGTCCACCGGAATATCGGACGGAATCGGAGCACGCATCTTCAAGTTGGCCGTCAAGTTACCAACGTAACCCTTCTTGGTGCCGTAAAGATTTTCCGGGTTGCAGTTAGCTTCGTTGCCACACATCGTCGGACCCTTGAACTGGTCATAGTAGACCGGCAACGTCACACCGAGGTCGAAATAGTCCAAGAGACCAATTGCGAACCCAACATAAGCGCTAACACCGTTATAGTTACCAACATCTGCTCTCTGCTTCCATGCACCCGGAGTCTGAGTTTCATCAAATGTTCTTTCCAGAGTATAACCATAATAATCCTCCGGCTGGAACATCTTGTTACCAAATGCAAAGTCTCCCAAAGCATTAAACACAAGCTTGGAATGACCGAGAGACTGAGCTGACTGTGTCTTATTGACACCGACGAAGCCCGTCTTATTGATCGTCTTGGCATGCTGGTCAGCGTAAGCGGATACCGCCAGCGCCAGAGCCAATCCCATTGCTACTCGTTTCATAGAGTCTCCTTGTTTTGACCAACCCTTGAATAGAGCGGTCCTTATAGTAATGTTTATGTGAAATATAACTCTTTAAAAAAAAGTCCGCACTTTTTGTATAATGAAAAAATTGACAAATCGTACATACTTTTTATATTTCGCCATTTTATTTCTTTTTTTTTACACAAATTCACTTAAAAAATGTGCTTTCAAAGATTTCTGGGAAACAGCGGCATAAACTTGTAAACCCACTTTTACCTATGATAATATGGTCCAGAACGGGTATTTGCAAAATTTTACCAGAAGCGCAGAGCAGCCGCGTAATCGACATGTCCTCGGAACTCGGCTCCAGCGATCCGGAAGGATGATTGTGGGCAAAAATCACCGATACCGCGCGATCCTCAATGGCTAATGCAAAAGCCTCGCGCGGATGCACGGGTGTCTGGTTCACAAGCCCCGTCGTAAGCTCATGGACGCGAATGATGTAATTAGCAGAATTTAGCGAAACAACCACCAGGTGTTCCTGCGATTCGTATTTCATGTACGACAAGCGCGAAAGGACATCTTCCGGGACCGAAACGGGTATCGCCTTGTCGCTTAAAATGAAGCGCCCCGAAAGTTCCAGACAGGCCAAAATCTGTGCCGCCTTGACTTTTCCAAGTCCACGAATTTTCTTAAGGCGGTCAAGCGTAGGAACAGACGTTTCCGTCGATAAAAAATTAGAAAGCCGCCTAGACAGCTCAAACACATTGCATTCGCGAGTTCCGCTCCCAAGAATAATGGACAACAGCTCTTCGTTACTTAAGGCACTGACTCCGATATGTTCCATTTTTTCTCGTGGCATCAAGTTATATCCTGTTTTTGAAAAAAGCGCAACCTGATTGTGGTTCATGGATTTTCTCCTATAAAGGTTTCTATTATATAAACACGCTTTTTTCAGATTTTTTGAGCCACCTTTTTCAAAAAAAAGGAATCCACACTTTGCAGCATGGATTCCACTCTCCTTTCTTGAATTTATTAGTACAAGTAGTAGTTCAGCACGAACTGGATATTCCAAATCTTGGAATTATCTTCCATTCCGTAGAACTTATTGTCCTTCTGAATACCGCTAACGTCAAGGTTCAAACGAAGGCCCAAATCCATTTCGTGGTTTTTAACCTTGATCGTACCGCCAAGACCTGCGACAACGGACGGAACAAACGTCTTGACTTCCCAGGTATCCAAGTCTTCGCTATCAAAAGTCTGTCCAGTTGACTGATCGCTTGCATCCAAGCTATGGCCTGTAGCAAAGTTAAAGTTCATGCGAAGGCCTGCTTCAAGATATGCATAAGGGACCGGAGTAAAGCGTGCTGTGACTGGGATGTTCAAATTGACGAGAAGACGAGTTTCGTTAATATTGTAACCACCATACCAATAACCTTCAGCCACCTTTCTAGAAGAATGGATAAAGCCGATGTTCAATTCAGGCACGACGGCAAGCATGTCATTGACGCGATACTTGAGCACACCACCAAGATCAAAGGCCAGGCCAAACCACTCGTTACTGCCCAATTGCGTGGGATAATCCCAGTAAGTACCGAGGCCAAAGCCAAAGTGGCCACCAATGTTGAGCTGTCGAGACTGGCTGTTGCCATTAGACGACGAGCGGGCATCAGTGAAGCTCTTGAATTCGGATTCACCAGACGACGGAAGCTTGTTTCCATAGCCATCATCAACGGTACCTTCTTCCCTTGCAGTCGGGATATCGTTACCGTAGCCATCATCTTCAGCAAAAGCGTTTGCGCTAAAGCACATCAAGGCAATAGCGGATGCAATCATGAGTTTTTTCATATGGACTCCTTGAAACAACATGAAATGTTATTAAAATAATGTGTTTTTGTTAAAGATGGGGGAAAAAATACAAAATTGTAGGAATAAAATCCCACAATTTTTAACAAAAAAATTAAAAAAATTACAACATCCCTAAATTTGCTCAAAATCGGCAAATTTGGATGTATTATGTTCTTGAAAATCTTTCCAGGAATGCACTCAAGCGCTTGTTCTGAGACTGGTTGAACACAAAATCAGGAGTTCCCTGTTCCACGACAACGCCCTGGTCCATGAACATGACCTTGTTCGCCACATCACGTGCAAACGCCATTTCGTGCGTCACGATGACCATTGTCATGCGGTCTTCAGCAAGTTTCTTGATGATTTTGAGGACTTCGCCCGTGAGTTCCGGATCCAAGGCGCTCGTCGGTTCATCAAAGAAAAGAATCTTAGGCTTTAACGCAAGCGCACGGGCAATGGACACGCGCTGTTGCTGACCGCCCGAGAGTTCGCACGGGTAAGATTTTTCCTTACCTTCGAGGCCCATCTGCTTGAGCAAGAATCGGGCAAGCTCACGGGCCTTTTCACGATTCTCCCCGAGTACGCGGATCGGCGCAAGCGTCAGGTTCTGGAGTACAGTCAAGTGCGGGAACAAGTTAAAGTTCTGGAACACAAGCCCTGTAGAAAGGCGAATGTCGCGGAGCGTCTTTGCTGGAGCGTACTTGATTTTACCACCAATGCAAGAACCGGGAATGACCATGTCCTTGCCATCGACACGCACCTCGCCCGCCTCGAACGTTTCAAGCTGCGTGAGGCAACGGAGGAGTGTGCTCTTGCCTGAACCGGAAGGTCCGATAATCGAAAGCACCTCGCCCGCATTGAGGTCAAACGAGATGTCCTTGAGCACATGCAAGTCGCCAAAGGACTTCTTCAAATGTTTGACTTCGAGAATCGGAGAAGAATCTAGAGGTGCGTCATTGATAATAACAGACTGAACTTGAGAATCCATGACACGCCTCACTTATAATAGTTCAACTTACGTTCAACGTAAGCGAACAACACACTCAAAAGAAGATTTGCAATGTAATAGAACACGCCTGCCACAAACAGCGGATAGATGCTTGCGTAAGCGGCCTGCTGCTTTTTCGCGAGTGCAAAAAGTTCCGTCACGGCAATCACCTGCGCCAAAGATGTATCCTTCACAAGCGTGATGACTTCGTTTGCACTGGCAGGCACGACACGCTTTACAACCTGCGGGAGAATAATGCGATAGAACGTCTGACCGCGAGTAAGACCGAGCATTGCAGCCGCCTCGTACTGGCCCTTCGGAATCGACTGGATGCCACCGCGGAAGATTTCGGCAAAGTATGCCGCATAGTTTATCGAGAACGCAACAATTACCGCCGGAAAACGGTCAAACGAGAACTCCACTCCCGTGTATTCGCTTAAATAGTACGAGCCAAAATAAATCGCCACAATCTGGAGGAGCAGCGGAGTGCCGCGCATGACCGAGATGTAGAACGATACCGGGTAACGCACAATGCGGTAGCGGCTCATCTTGAGAACCGCCACAAGCAAGCCGAGCGGAATCGAGAACAGGAGCGTCAGCGCGAAAATTGCGAGCGTCGTGCAGAAACCGCCCCAGAGAATCGGGAGTAAGGAATTCAAATCAGACATGGAAATGTGCGCCGACCGTTACTTGCCGAACCACTTGGCGGAGATTTCGGCGAACTTGCCGTCAGCCTTCATCGCAGCGAGGACGTTGTTCACGGAATCGCGGAGAGCCTGGTCCTTCTTGCGGAAGCCCACAGCGTAGACTTCGTCGGAGAGGCCTTCTTCCAAGACGATGTACGGCTTAGCGTTCGTGACAATCCAGTACTTGGCAACAATTTCATCGAGGAACACGGCATCGACACCGCCCTTGTCCAAATCCATGAGCGCCGTCTGGTTGTCGTCAAACGGGACGATTTCCTTGGCGGCCTTGCCCGCTTCGGAAGCATCCAAAAGCTTCTGGGCGGTAGAGCCGTTCTGCACGGCAATCTTCTTGC
>Ga0256407_10004216_pt1 | contig 24322 bp, 18 predicted proteins | sample RumenRJG_04DNA_FD_193489 | JGI IMG/M metagenome (GOLD analysis project Ga0256407, IMG submission 193489) | Bovine rumen microbial communities from Lethbridge, Alberta, Canada - RJG_04 | ecosystem: Host-associated > Mammals > Digestive system > Stomach > Rumen | place: Canada: Alberta... | reverse complement strand
AGCTCCTGGAGTCCAAGAAGGTGAAGGTGCAGGGACTCGGCACGTTCTACGTGACCATCGCCAACAAGGAGGGCGGCATCAAGAACCTCGCCGACTTCAACATCAACACCCTCGCCACGGGTCTCCGACTCCGCTTCCTCCCCGAGGGCGCTACCGAGGAGAGCATCTCCAGCAAGGACTTCCTCAAGAAGGCGAAGTTCGTGGACGTGGCTACCCTCACCAAGGACAAGACCGTCAGCGACGAGGAGACCGACGACGACGATGTGACCGGTGGAGATAACAACGGTGACGACAACGGCAACGGTGGTGGCAACAACGGCGACAATGGCGGCGGCGGCAATGGCCAGTTGATTGACGACGGAGAATAAAGACCCTCTCCCCGACCCTCCCCCGTAAAAGGGGAGGGAGCCATTCGGGGTGCGCCTAACGAGAACTCAAACCAAGTATTAACCTTAACACAAAATGCCCTACAAGCCGGACGGCTCTCCCCCTCCACGGGGGAGATGTCCGAAGGACAGAGAGGGTCTGCTTATCATCATGAAGAACAAGGATCTCTGGCGGAACATCATTCAGGTGGTGGTGTCCATCCTCACGGCAGCACTGACTGCTCTGGGAACTACGAGCTGCATGAAGCTGGTCAGTTGACAGTTGACAATTGACAGTTGACAGTTGACCAGCCCACGCGCTGGGCGAAGGTTGAAAGAAGCCCACAGTTAAACAAGAAGGAGAAGGTTGCACAGGTTGCAGCCTTCCCTTTTTGTGGGTTCTCTCAAAAATCTTTCGTTAAACTATTTAAGTTTCGCAAGCTCAACTTTTGAGGGGCAAGGGGCAAGGAGCGGGGGGCAAGAGGAATGTTCTGTTCGCTTGTTTGCCATTTTTGTATGTATGAGCAAGGTATCCTCTTGCTCCTCGCTCCTTGCTCCTTAACTCAACTTGCGAAAGTTGAGTAATAGAAAAAAGGGGGCTATATTATTATAGATGTAGGAAAAGTTTGGTGGAGTCAATAAATATGCGTATATTTGCATCGAAAATAAGGGGAACACAATTGGGGATGTTATTAATAGAAAATGTATAATATAGTAATCAATATGGAAATGAAAAAGAATTTGTATCGGATGCTTGTGGCAACGGTGTTGCTGATGGGCATGAACATGGTGGCTCTAGCACAATCTTTCAAGTCGAATGGGCATAACTACACGATGAAGGGGACGCTGACCATCAAGTCATACAATCCTAACGCTACGGGTCAGGTGACATTCACGAATGTGCCTTCCAATTATGAGGAGTTTGAGGAGGTGTACACGAAGTTCCTTGGGAAGACTCCTTACGGGACTGCTGCCATGATGCCTATGGCCATGGAGATATATGGGCGTGACCGCGAGGAGGGTGAGAAGTGCATCCGACTCATCAACTACCCTTCCAACGTGAATTCCGTGCTTTCACAGCTGAAGCAGAAGTTTGGCACATCGCAGTATGCTCCTGAGAACGACTCGTATCATCAGCGTTACCTGCCTGCAGCCGTGCTGGAAGGCGCCACGCCTCAGAACGCATACAAGCCCAACCAGCCCTACACGGTGAACATGAAGGCGAGCGTGAACAAGCATCAGGACATGCAGCTGTATGACGGTCGTGTGATGTACATCTACATGATGGGTAAAGGATGGGACACGGAACAGCGCAGCGTGGAAATCATCCAAGTGGACGAGGGCAATCTGTTCAAGGTGTTCAACTGCCCCTCTCTCTATACGCAGTGCAAAAACATCAAAGGAACTTGGGAAGGACTGAAATAAAAACGAGACAGGGATGAAAAGAATTATATGGATGATGATGATGGCTGCGCTCTGCTTGCAGGGTGTGGCACAGACGAGCAAGAACACAAACGGAAAGACGTTGGTGGTGAGAAGGACAACGGTGACGACCAAGAGAACCGTTCCGAAGTCATCAACAACGGCAAAGACAAGCACAACAAAGCAAGCAACAACAAGCACGTCAAAGTCTGCAACGACAAGTTCATCAGCAACCAAGCAGACGGCAACGAAAACGGACAAGACGACTTTCAACGAGAAGACTCAGGCAGACAATCAGGCTCAGAAGGAGAATGCCGCTCTGCTGCAGAGCACTCCTTATCTCTACAACGCTCCCCTGCCCTATCTGCCTCCCAAACTGGACGTGCTGTTTGTGGGCAACTCGTTCTCCATCGACACCAGTGCGGCATTGCCCTCCATTCTGAGTTCGCTGGGCATCAACAACGTGAATGTGTATGTGCTCTACAAGGGTGGTTGTTCGATGAAGCAGCACTATGAGTTCTTCAAGAGTGGCGAGAATGTGTATGAGCTGTATCGCTACAACAGTCAGGGCGAGCAGCAGCTGGAGAGAGCCATCAGCATTGGTGACGCGATGCAGCGTTTCCCCTACGATGTGGTGGTGTGGCAGCAGTATTCGTTGGACTCAGGCGACTACAGCACGTATGAGCCTTATCTGTCGAAGCTGATTCAGGCATACAACATCACGAAGTCGTCACCTCGCACCACGTTTGCCTTTAATGAGACATGGGCATACGCTTCCAACAACAAGAACCTGGCAAAATATAAGACACAGAGTGACATGTGGAAGAGCCTGTGCACATCGATCAGGAAGATGAAGGCAGCATCGGGCATCGACGTCATCATCCCTTGCGGTACAGCAGTTCAGAATGCCAGAGGGGTGGAAGCACTGAAGGTGGACAACGAACTGACGCGTGACGGTACACATATCAGTATGTACGCAGGACGTTATCTGCTGGCCTGCACATTCTTCGAGAGCATCATCGCACCCTGTCTGAATCGCAGCATCCGTGAGGACAACACAGTCTATGGAAAGAGCACAGATGCGAGTCAGGTGAACGACACCAACCGTCGGCTGTTGCAGAACTGTGCACGCCTGGCTGTGTCTAATAACTACGAAATCAGCGAGTTCGCGGGGCAATAAATGTTAAACTACTTTAATAAAAAAGCATTTGCGGGTGTTTCCTTCTTGATGATAGGGAGGAAAAGACTAACTTTGCATCATCTTATTGATAAAGTAACTATAACGATATGAAAAAAATCATTCTCTCTTTGCTTGTGCTGATGGCATCAGGAGCAAGCATGCAGGCACAGGACCTCTTCAAGACGGTACGTGACAATGCAACCAAAGTCGTGAACAATCCAAACTCTTCAGACGAGGAGATTCAGATTAACCAGTTCAAGGTGACCGCCCTGAACTACCTGAGCATGATGGTGCAGAAGCGTGGTCTGAAGAAGGACACCTACTTCTATGACAGCCAGGCTGTGAACATGACCTCGTTCATCACAGACTTCCAGGTGAATCTGGAGAAGGCACGTGCCATCTCTCCTGCCAAGCGCATGGAAATCATGAAGATTTACACGGATGCCAGCAAGTTCAACCCCATGTTCAAGGACACTGACAAGGAAAGAGCTAACGCATACGTGAACGACAAGAGCACCCTGACTCCTTTCTGCCTCGACACTGATTGGGAAAAGGCATACGACCAAGCAACAACGCTGACGAAGGCCGCTCTGAAATAGTTTTCAAACACTTATGAAGATTATCAAAATCAATCCTGCTGACAATGTGGCTGTCGCCATCGAACAGCTCAAGGCAGGAGAAACCATTGACATAGAGGGACAGCGCATCACCCTGAACAACGATGTTTCTGCTGGCCACAAGATTCTCCTCTCCGACCTCGTCGAAGGGGAGAATGTCATCAAATACGGTTACCCCATCGGTCATCTGAAGGAAAACCACAAGCAAGGAGACTGGATCTGTCATGAGCATATCCAGACCAACCTCGCTGGCTTGCTCGACTACGAGTACAAGCCTGTGGGCAAGGAAGAACTGACCAATCCAGCCTACGAGGAGTGGTTCCCCAAGGAGCAGCTCACCTTCCAAGGCTATCGCCGCAAGAATGGTGAAGTGGGCATTCGCAACGAGGTGTGGATTGTACCAACAGTGGGCTGTGTGAACGGCATTGTCAATCAGTTGGCAGAGAAGCTCAAGCAAGAAGTGGCATCTCAACAGTCAACTGTCAATTGTCAACTGTCAACTCCCCTCCGCATCGTGGCTTATCCCCACAATTATGGCTGTTCGCAACTCTCTGACGATCATGAGAACACCCGTAAAGTACTGCGTGACCTCGTACTGCACCCCAATGCCGGTGCTGTGCTGGTGGTAGGCTTAGGCTGCGAGAACAACCAGCCCGACCAATTTGAGGCGCTTTTGGGCGATTATGACAAGGAGCGCATCCGTTTCATGGTCACCCAGAAGGTGGAAGGTGATGAGGTGGAAGAGGGCATGAAGATACTGCGTGAGCTCTACAGCATAGCCGCCAAGGACAAGCGTGAAGCCATCCCATTGTCAGAGCTGCGTGTAGGTCTCAAATGTGGTGGTTCAGACGGATTCTCAGGCATCACAGCCAATCCCCTTTTGGGTGTGTTCAGCGACTTCATCGTCAGTCAAGGTGGCACCACCGTCTTGACAGAAGTGCCCGAGATGTTTGGTGCAGAGACCATTCTGATGAACCGTTGTGAGACACCAGCGCTGTTCCAACAGACTGTCAAGCTCGTCAATGATTTCAAGCAGTACTTCCTTTCCCATGGTGAACCTGTGGGTGAAAACCCTTCGCCAGGCAACAAGGCTGGAGGCATCTCCACACTCGAAGAGAAGGCATTGGGCTGCACACAGAAATGTGGCAAGAGTGCTGTGAAGGGAGTGTTGCCTTATGGCGAACGGCTCACAACGAAAGGACTCAACCTGCTTTCTGCACCAGGCAATGACCTTGTGGCATCCACTGCTTTGGCATCATCAGGCTGCCATATCGTACTCTTCACCACAGGTCGAGGTACCCCATTCGGCACTTTTGTCCCCACCATGAAGGTGAGCACCAACAGCACCCTCGCCAAGAACAAACCCACATGGATTGACTTCAATGCAGGTACGATTGTGGAAGGTGAACCAATGGTGGAAGTGTTCAAGCGTTTCATGCAGAAAGTCATTGAGATAGCCAGTGGTGAATTGACATGGAATGAAAAGAAAAACTATCAGGAGATTGCCATCTTCAAGACTGGTGTCACATTATGAAAGCTATATCGCCGCTCATCGTATTCCTTATCCTCTATCTTGCCACCAGCATCATTGTTCAGGACTTCTACAAGGTGCCTATCGCTGTGGCATTCTTAGTGAGTGCGTGTTATGCCCTGCTGACCGTCAAGGGAACCATGAGCGAGCGTATCAGCATCTTTGCCAGAGGTGCAGGCAATCCAACGATGGTGCTCATGTTGGCCATCTTCATCCTGGCAGGAGCATTTGCAGCCTCAGCCAAGACAACGGGAGCTGTTGATGCCACCGTGAATCTTGCCTTGAAATACCTGCCGGAACAAGCCATTCTACCCGGCATCTTCCTGGCATCCTGCTTCATATCCCTCAGCATCGGTACCAGTTGCGGCACCATTGCAGCACTCACGCCATTGGCCGTAGGCATTGCTCAACAAGCAGGTGTCAGCGTACCATTGATGGTGGGATTGGTGGTTGGAGGCACCTACTTTGGCGACAACCTCTCCTTCATCAGCGACACCACGATTGTGGCCACACAGACGCAGGGATGCAGCATGAGAGACAAGTTCCGTGTGAACATCCGCATCATAGCACCTGTGGCGATCATCATGTTCGTCGTTTATTTCTTCTTGGGCAATCAAGTCAGCACCCCAGCCGAAGTGGGCGAGGTAAATTTTTGGCTTGTTCTCCCCTATCTGGCAGTCATCATTTTTGCCGTTTGTGGTCTGAACGTACTGCTGACCTTGGGCATCGGCATCCTCCTCACGGGCATCATCGGCATGGTAATGGGCACTTACGATTTGTTTGGCTGGTTTGCAGCCATGAACGAGGGCATGATGGGCATGTCAGAACTCATTATCGTCACGATTCTGGCTGGTGGCATGCTCGAAATCATTCGATATAACGGAGGCATTGATCTCATCATCAAGACGTTGACACGCAACATCAACAGTAAGAGGGGAGGCGAAATGAGCATCGCAGCCTTGACCTGCTTGGTGAACATCTGCACCGCCAACAACACGGTGGCCATCCTCACCGCTGGCCCTATCGCCAAAGACATTGCCCAGCGTTTCAAGATCGACCCACGAAAATCAGCATCCATTCTTGACACAGCCTCCTGCTTCACACAGGGACTTCTCCCCTACGGTGCCCAAGTGCTGATTGCAGCAGGACTGTCCGAAACGAATCCCATCACCATCATCCCCTACCTCTACTACCCCATGCTCATTGCTTTGGCACTCCTCTTGGCCATCCTTTTCCAATACCCACGCAAATATGCCAAGCTACTGGTGGTCTTTCTGCCCCTGATGGCATTGACGGCTTGTGAAAAGGAAACCACCTACAGGACATACGAAAACGGACGCCTCCCATACATTCTCGAGGTGCCTGACACTTGGGAGATGGACGAATCCGACCCCGTCTTCATCAAGTTCACCAATCCAGAACGCACCCTCTCCATCAGTTGTGAGATTGGCGAACACACCCTCATTCCAGACAAGTACTTCGATGCCTTCTACGACTTCCTCTATCAGGAGCACGAAGCCGACATCTACAACAAAGCCTTGATCCAGAAGACAGACAGCTTCTACGTCATGAACTGGAAAGAAAACGACACCACCTTTGTATTCGATGGTTCCAAACCCATGAACGGCTATCTGTGCGGCATCTTGGTGACCGCCCACACAACCACCCTGGAAGAAGGTCAAATAATCTTCCAACACGTCTTCAAGAGCATCAAACCCAATCCCAACTTCATTTTTTTTACTGATAATAGCGATTTTGTCAACTAAAATCACTAAATTTGCAACGTCATATAAGAATGACAGATGACAAATGTGAAACGGTAAAACAATAACGTGGCAACAAGGAATACTGTATACAAGTCGTACTCAATGGAGTACGGGACATTCATCGGACTGACATGGGGAGGCATGTTTCTCACCTATGTGGAGGGCATCAGCTACAACAACGGGTTGCTGATGCTGTTGTGTTTCATGCTGGGTGGAGTGGCGCTGGTGCTGCCCTTCGTGCTGGCCTTCCGGTTGAACAGGAAGATGGCGCTGGCAGGAGAACATCTCAGCTACTTTCAGGGTCTTTTCTTCGCCTTCTCGATGTTCATGTACGGCTGTCTGCTGAACGGCCTGATCGTGTTTGCCTATTTCCAGTTCTTGGACAATGGGCTGTTGATGGAGCAGCTGAACGCCATGCTGACACAACCAGAGATGGTGAAGATGTATGAGCAGATGGGCATGGGAGATCAGCATGCGCAGATGATGAGCATCTTGGCTGAGGCAGACGCGCTGTCGGCTTGGGAGAAGACCTTGATGATCTTCAACAACAACTTCTTCATCAGCATGTTCCTGTCGGTGATTGTAGCCTTCGTGGCTTCATGGCAAAGAAATAGTAAATCATAAATCGTCAAATCGAAAAGAATATGGATATTTCAGTGGTAGTACCTCTGTTTAATGAGGACGAATCGATTGCGGAATTGCATGAATGGATCAAGCGCGTGATGGATGAACATGGCTTCTCCTATGAGGTCATTTTTGTGAATGACGGCTCAACCGACCATTCATGGGACGTGATTGAGGAACTGAGCAAGAAGTTTCCTGAGGTGCATGGCATCAAGTTCAGAAGGAATTACGGCAAGAGCCCTGCCCTGTTTCATGGTTTCGAGCGTGCAGAAGGTGATGTGGTCATCACGATGGATGCAGACTTGCAGGACAGCCCAGACGAGATCCCTGAACTGTACAGGATGATCAAGGAAGATGGATACGACCTTGTGAGTGGATTCAAGATGAACAGAAGAAAAGGTGACCCGCTGTCGAAAACCATCCCCACGAAGCTCTTCAATGCGACAACACGTATGGTGAGCGGCATTCACAACCTGCACGACTTCAACTGCGGATTGAAGGCATACAGAAAGGACGTGGTGAAGCACATCGAAGTGTATGGTGAGATGCACCGCTTCATCCCCTACCTTGCCAAGAATGCAGGCTTCAGCAAGATTGGTGAGAAACCTGTGCATCATCAGGCACGTCAGCACGGCAAGAGCAAGTTCATGGGGCTGAACCGTTTCGTGAATGGATACCTGGATCTGATGAGTCTCTGGTTTATCAGCACATTCGGCATGAAACCCATGCACATCTTTGGCTTCATCGGCACGCTGATGTTCATCATCGGTTTCATCGCCATCATCATTGTGGGTGCCATCAAGGTGATAGCCCTGTGTCAGCATGTGCCTCATGCACTCGTGACAGACAGTCCGTATTTCTATATCTCCCTGACGATGATGATTCTGGGAACCCAGCTGTTTGTAGCCGGATTCTTAGGCGACCTCATCAGCAGAAACAGTCAAGAGAGGAATAAGTATCAGGTGGAGAAAGAGATTTGATGGGTTGAAAATTGAAAGTTGAAAATTGAAAAACTGAGAGTTGATAATTGAAGAAAATCATTGGATATATCATTGGGGCGGCTGTCTTGCTGCTGGTGGGCTGTTATTCGAATAACTGCCCATTGGAGAATACAGTGACATGCAACTACGGTTTCTACGACGCTGAGGGCACAGCCATCACCTATCAGGACACCATCACTGTGACAACGCTGATGCCTGGATACAAGACGGTATATACCTATCGCAAATTGGGCAACCTCACGGTGACGAAAGACTATTCCGATACAGCGCTGATCAATCAGGGCTATACGGAGAGTGTCAGTCAGCAGCGCAAGGACACCATCCTGCTGAACAATCTGTATGGAGCGTCGAGCATGAAGGTTCCTATGAGCTATTTCCACGAGATGGACACACTGGTTGTTGCTTACAGGAGCATCACACGGAAGGACACCATCAAGATTCAGCACAGCAGTTATGCAAACGTGGAACTGCCCGAATGTGGCACCTATCGCTTCCACACCCTGCAGAACATCTGGTCAACTGATGCTGCCATCGACCACATTGAAATCAGTGACTCGAAGGTGAACTACGATGGGGAAATCAACGTGAAGATATTCTTTAATGGAGTGGCGACGGAATAGTTGAAAGTTGAAAAATTGAAAGTTGAGAGTTGAAAGTTGAAAATTGATTTGAGACATATCATCTGCGTTGCTTTGATGATGAGCACATCCGTCTTGGCAACGATGGCACAGGAACAGCAGACGCAACCGCTCATGCCTGGTGAAAAACCAAAGCCGACAAAGTATGTGGCTGTGGAGGAGCAGAAGGAGCATCTGGTGTTCTTTCAAGGTTTCACGTTGTCTGTGGACGGTTATGGTCCTGTTGCCATGATGGTGTCGGACTACGGCACGCTGGAAGGAGCACTACGACTGAATCTGAAGAACACCTTCTTCCCCATTATTGAGGCAGGTGTGGGTAGGTGTTCGAAGGATGACTTCAACACAAAGGTGTCGTACAAAACACGTGCACCTTTTGGACGTATCGGCATCGACTTCAACATGCTCAAGGACAAGTTCCAGAGCAACCGTCTCTACCTTGGCGCACGTTATGGCATCTCCATCTTCCAGTACGACATCGCAGGTCCTGCACAAACTGACCCCATCTGGGGAGGCAGCAAACCCTTCAGCATGAAAAGTATCGACTGCACGAGCCACTGGGCAGAACTGGTGTTTGGTGTAGAGGTGAAGATTTTCAGGAACTTCCACATGGGATGGGCAGTCAGATACAAACGTGAGATCGCTTCAACCAAAAGCGATTTCGCCAAACCCAACTGTATTCCAGGTTACGGCTACACCACCAACAGCACTTGCTGGGGAGGAACCTACAGCCTCATCTTTGACTTGAACTGGGGTATGAAGAAAAGTCATAAACGAGGCGTGAACATGGAGATCAGAGACATTCCTCAGAAGGAAGAACCTGCCCAAGCAGAAGACGATTCCCAAACAATCATAGAAACAGAAAATGGAACAGAAGAAGAACAACCAGAAGAATAAGGCATTTGATCCATATGCTCCCCACAAAATCAAATGGTGGGGTTGGCCCTTGCTACTCTTGCTCATTGTCGGCACCGTCTATATCATCATGACTCGTGACAACAAGGGAAAGAATGACACAACCATTCAGCAGGGAAAGCCTTGGGAGACTCAGGAGACACAACGAAGTGAAGGCAGCGTGTTCGGCACATTCTATCACCTCACCTACCAGTCGGCAACATCTTTGCAAGAAGGCATTGACCATGCGCTGAAAGAGGTGGATGCTTCCCTATCACCTTTCAACAAGGAGTCGGTCATCACAGCGATCAACAACAACACCAGCACAGACACGAACCCAATGTTTGTGGAGGTGTTTACACTGGCTCAAGAAGTGTCGAAAGAAACGAATGGCGCTTTTGACATCACAGTCGCTCCATTGGTGAACCTCTGGGGCTTTGGTTTCAAGAACATGGACAACGTCAGTCAAGAGAAAGTCGATAGCCTGCTGCCTTATGTAGGTTTCCAGAAAGTGAAGCTCGTGAATGGGAAGGTGCAGAAAGAGCACCCAGAAACGATGCTTGACTGTAGTGCTATCGCCAAGGGATATGGAGTGGATGCTGTAGGCAAATATCTCGAAAGCCAAGGCATCAGCAATTATATGGTTGAAATTGGCGGAGAAGTACGTGTACGTGGCTTCAACCCACGAGGCGAACTTTGGCATGTGGGCATCAACAAACCCAACGACGACCCAGCCAACGTCAGCAATGACATCGAGCAGGTGATTCAAATCACACAACTGGCAATGGCCACTTCGGGCAACTACCGTAACTACTACGAAAAAGACGGCAAGAAATATGCCCATACAATTGACCCCCATACAGGCTATCCTGTACAACATAGCATCCTCTCCTCTACGGTCTTGGCACAAGATTGCGCTACAGCCGATGCTTACGCCACCGCTTTCATGGTGCTGGGCATGGAGGAAGCAAAGAAGGTGCTTGCCAAACATCCAGAACTGATGGCATTCTTCATCTATTCTGATGAGAGCGGCGAGATGAAAGAGTGGATGACAGAAGGAATGGAGAAGTTGATTGTTGGAAATTAGAGGATGATTAAAGATTAAAGGTTATGGGTTAGAGGTTAGAGACGATGGAACTGACAATGTTTGAGCGATTGCTGCAACTTCCGCTGTTTCAAGGAATGACCGTGCAGGAAGTGTCAGACGTGATGTCTCACGTCAGGCTCGACTTTGCCAATTACCATCAGGGGGACGAAATCGTGATGCAAGGAGAGAGTTGCAAAAAGCTCATCTACATCATCAGCGGAGAAGTGATGGCAGAATATCGAAACACCAATCTCCAGTTCATTCTGACGGAATCTCTGCCCGACCTCAAGGTCATAGAGCCATACAACCTCTTTGGCATGTATCAGACCTATTCACGTACTTACACCTTCGCCACAGATGGCTCAACTTTGGCGATTGACAAGCACGTGATGCTCAACCAACTCATGACGAGCAACATCGTCAAGATCAACTTCATGAACATCGTCTGTAACAAATACCAGCAGACGCTTCGACTGTTGTGCAACCACCCAGACGATTCTGTACGACATAAAATCGTCAAGTTCATCCTCTCCCACTCCATCATCCCCAAAGGCAGGAAGGATGTACAAATCAAAATGACAGACCTCGCCAACATCATCCATGAGACCCGGCTTAATGTGTCTATCGTTCTCAATGAGATGAAGGAGCAGCAACTCATCACGATGCAACGGGGCGGTTTCACCATCAACGATTTACAAACACTTTCAAGATAATCAATAGAGACGCTACATGAATCCATTTTACACGACATATACTTACATACCCTTCGACCAGATAAAGGAGGCTGACTACGAACCTGCCATGTTGAAAGGCATCGAAGAGGAAGACCAGGAGATTGACCGCATTGTCAACAACCCCGATGCGCCCACTTTCGAGAACACCATCGAGGCAATGGAACGCAGCGGTCAGCTGTTGGAAAAGGTCACCACCGTCTTCTTCAACTTGCTGAGTGCCGAAACTACAGACTTTCTCGATGAACTGGCACAGAAGATGTCGCCCATCCTTTCAGAGCATTCCAACAACATCATGCTCAATGAAGGTCTGTTCAAGCGAGTAAAAATGGTATATGACGACCATGCATCCGACCAGTTTGCCCGTCTCAACCCTGAGCAGAAAATGCTGCTTACAAACACCTACGAGGGTTTTATGCGTCATGGTGCCCTGCTGTCAGACGAGCAGAAAGAGCAACTCAGACGCATCTCAGCAGAACTGGACGTGCTCTCTCTCCAGTTCTCTCAAAACAAGCTGAAAGACACGAACGATTTCGTTCTTCACCTTACAGATGATACAGACTTGGAAGGACTTCCCGACAGCGCAATAGACCTTGCCAGACAAACAGCCAAGGAACAGAACATGGAAGGCTATGTGTTCACGCTTCAAGCGCCTTCTTATACCCCCTTCCTCACTTACTCTGCACGTCGCGAACTAAGGGAGAAGATGTACAAGGCATACAACACGCTCTGTACCCATGCCAACGAAAACAACAATGTCGCCATCGTTGGAAAGATTGTCAATCTGCATCGAGAAATGGCACAATTGCTTGGATATGACACTTACGCTGATTATGCGCTGACCCGACGCATGGCGGAGAAGAAGGAGAATGTGTATCAGTTACTCAACCAACTCATCGAAGCCTATATGCCCACAGCCAAGGAGGAAGTGGAAGCCATACGCCAACTCTATCCTGACCTTCAGCCATGGGATTTCTCTTATTACGCCAACAAGCTGAAAGAGCAACGCTTCAACATCAACAGCGAGATGCTTCGTCCTTATTTCGAACTCTCCAACGTGAAGAAAGGGGTGTTCGGACTTGCCTCTCGCCTCTATGGCATCACCTTCAGTCCCAATACAGCAGTGCCTGTATATCATCCAGACGTAGAAGTATTCGACGTAAAGGACAAAGACGGAACGTTCCTTGCCTTGCTCTATTGTGACTTCCATCCTCGTGCCTCGAAAAAGTCGGGAGCCTGGATGACTTCATTCAAGGAACAATGGACTGAACCTGACGGTACCAATTCTCGTCCGCAGGTGTCTATCGTGATGAATCTCTCGAAAGCCACAGAGAACAAACCAGCCCTGCTCACCCTGAGTGAGATGGAGACTTTCCTGCATGAATTTGGGCATGCGCTTCATGGCATCTTTGCCAACACAACCTACCGTTCTCTTTCTGGCACCAACGTCTATTGGGATTTCGTGGAACTGCCCTCACAGTTCATGGAGAATTACAGCATAGAGCCAGATTTCCTCAACACCTTCGCCACTCATTACGAAACAGGTGAACCCATTCCACAGGAACTGATTGACCGCATCATCGCCAGTCGTAACTTCAATGTGGCCTACGCTTGTATGCGTCAGGTCAGCTTCGGACTGCTCGACATGGCATTCTACACCTTGAAGGACGCGTTCAACAACGACCTTTTCGCCTTTGAGCGTGAAGCGTGGCATCGTGCCCAAGTGCTCCCAGAGGTGGAAGGCACCTGCATGACCACCCAATTCTCACACATCATGGCAGGCGGCTACTCTGCTGGTTATTATAGTTACAAGTGGGCTGAAGTGCTCGATGCCGATGCCTTCTCACTCTTCCAAGAGCATGGCATCTTCGACGCCAAGACAGCTCAGAGTTTTCGAGACAATATTCTGTCGAAAGGTGGTACAGAACATCCCATGACACTCTATAAACGTTTTCGTGGACAGGCACCAACCATCGATGCTTTGCTCCATCGCAATGGTATTAAATAAAACTTCTTCCAGATGAAAGTGATAAAAACCATATTCGCAATCACCGTGATGCTCCTTGCACTCACCGCTTGCAAAAACGAAGATGACATCGATGAAATCTTCGTGGGCACGACCTGGTATATGACAGGCATCGTCATCAACGGCACTACCTCGTCAGAAGAAACAAAGAACTTCTACAAGGACACTGATGCCAATTGCTATTACATCACCTTCTCCTCGGATACGTTCCAAGGAAAGCTCTCCTCGGGTGTTTCCTTTTCAGGCACGTGGCAAGCCGATGGCAAACATCAGACCATCACGCTCCGTCTGAAAGAAAAGCCCAGCCCTGATGTACTTTTTGACAAGCAACTCATCAACATCCTTGACAATGTTCACTCCTATAGCAGTGGGGCTGAATTCCTGCATCTCAGCGATAACAACCAGAACACGATCCGATTCGGAATTATTAGATAGAAATCACAAACTCAAAGATTGACAATCACCATGACTGATCAAGAAAAGAAACAATACAATCTCGATTGCCGATACGTACGCATGGCACGTATCTGGGCAGAGAACTCATACTGCAAACGTCGGCAGGTGGGTGCATTGGTCGTCAAGAACAAAGCTATCATCTCAGACGGCTACAATGGCACACCTTCGGGGTTCGAAAACATCTGCGAGGACGACAACAACGTGACTAAGCCCTATGTGCTTCATGCTGAAGCAAATGCCATTACTAAACTCGCACGAAGCCACAATTCCAGCGATGGAGCCACCCTATATGTCACAGCATCGCCCTGCATCGAATGTGCTAAACTCATCATTCAGGCAGGCATCAAACGCGTTGTCTATTCTGAGCATTACCGCTTGGAAGACGGCATAAAACTCTTACTACGGGCAAATATCAAAGTAGAATACATCAATCCAGACGAATCAGAAGAATTATGAGTAACAATGTAAATAGGAGCAACCGCTGGGTTCCCGTCATCATCGCTGTCAGCGTTGTAGTTGGTATCGTGATCGGCACATTCTTTGCCAATCGCTTTGCCGGCAACCGACTGAACATCATCAACACCTCGTCGAACAAGTTGAACGACTTGCTTCACATCATTGACGACCAGTATGTAGATACGGTGGATATTGCCAATATCGTAGAACAGTCAATGCCCAAGATTTTGGAAGAGCTTGACCCCCACTCCACTTATATCTCAGCCAAAGATGCCAAGACTGCCAACGACGATCTGAAGGGTTCGTTCAGCGGTGTGGGTATTCAATTTGTCATTCGCGAAGATACGGTAAGAGTGACGGGCATCATTAAAGGTGGTCCTTCTGAAAAAGTCGGCATCCTGGCTGGTGACAAGATTATAGCTGTGGACGATGAGCCTTATGTGGGCAAAGTGGTGACTAACGAAGAGACGCTTCATCGTCTGAAGGGAGAAAAAGGCACTAAGGTCAAGATTGGCATACTGCGTCATGGGCAGAAGAAACCTCTTTCCTTTACTGTTGTGCGTGGGGACATTCCGCTGAAAAGCGTCGATGCAACCTACATGATCAACAAGGAACTGGGCTATATCAAAATCAAGAACTTCGGAGAAACCACTTATGCAGAACTCCTGACCTCCCTGGCTGAACTGGAAGTGGAAGGTTTCAAGGGACTCGTTGTGGATTTGCGGGGGAACGGAGGTGGTTATCTCTCTGCCGCCATCCAGATGGTCAATGAATTCTTGCCTAAGAACAGACTCATTGTTTATACACAGGGAAGGCGTTCACGTCGGGAAGAGTACAGAAGTGACGGACGTGGCTCTTATCAGGACTTACCGCTCATCGTACTCATTGATGAGACGACCGCTTCTGCTGCAGAAATCTTCTCTGGTGCCATTCAAGACAACGACCGAGGCATCATCGTAGGACGTCGCTCCTTTGGAAAGGGTCTTGTGCAACAGCCTGTTGAATTTGCTGACGGTTCCCTGATCCATCTGACCATCGCACGTTATTACACCCCTTCTGGACGTTGCATCCAAAAACCCTACGTGAAAGGGCAGCCTAAAGAGTATGAGATGGATCTCATCACACGTTACGAACGGGGCGAGTTCTTCAGTCAGGACAGCATTCATCAGACAGGAGAGAAGTATGAAACCAGCATCGGACGCATTGTCTATGGCGGTGGTGGCATCATGCCCGACTATTTTGTAGCAGAAGACACAACAGCCCTCACGCCCTACTACACTGAATGTGTGACCCAGGGCATCATTGCCCAATTCTGCTTCGAATACACTGACAACAACCGCGACAAGCTCTCCGTTTACGACAATGCCGCAGACCTTGAGAAATACCTGCGTCGTCAGGGTTTGGTGGATCAATTCATCCGCTATGCCGACGGAAAGGGTATCTTGCGTCGCAACAACATGATACTCAAATCGCAGCATCTCTTTGAGCAAGCCATCTATGGCAGCATCATCTACAACATCCTTGAGATGAGTGACTACGTGCAGTATCTCAACCGTAATGACCTCGCGCTTGAAAAAGCCATACAACTGTTCAAGGCCAAACAAACGAAACCGACCCTCCATGACCAAAAAGGAATTAAGGGAACTGATTCGGGAAAGAAAAAAGCAGCATACCACCGAACAGCTCCAATCATACAGCCAAAGCATCGAGCACAGTTTGCTTGAACGCATCGCAAGAGAAGAGAACTGCCATACAATTCTCCTGTATCACTCTCTTCCCGATGAGGTCAATACCCACGACCTCATTCAGACGCTGTATGCCCAAGGCTATACCGTCCTGCTTCCTTCTGTGGTTGGCAATGACTTGGCGCTGCATGTGTATGAGGGAGAACAGGTCATGAATACGGGATCCTCATTTGGCATTCAAGAATCCCAAGGCGCCCTCTTCACCGATTATTCCAAGATTGACCTCGCAGTCATTCCAGGGATGGCATTCACACAACAAGGCGACCGACTCGGACGAGGTAAAGGATTTTACGACCGACTGCTTCCCAAGCTCCATTGTCCCCTCATCGGCATCGCCTTCCCCTTCCAGATTCTTCCCGTCATCCCTACAGAACAGCATGATATACCGATGACAGAATTAATCAGTTGCTAAAGATGGAAAACCTAAAACCAATCAGAATCTATAAAGCGTCTGCAGGCTCTGGCAAGACATTCACATTGGCAGTGGAATATATCACGCTGTTGGCTGTGAATCCGATGGCGTATCAGAACATCCTTGCCGTCACCTTCACGAACAAGGCTACAGCCGAGATGAAGCAACGCATTCTGAGCACGTTGTATGGCATCAGTCATGGGCTGAAAGGAACAGAGGCGTACGTGGATAACATCATGAAAAACGTTGAGGCGATGAAGACCTTGCCACAATGGCAGGAGAAGGAATACAAAGTGGCATTGGAGGGCTTCAACCGAGAGACGTTGAAAGAACGGACACGGGAAGCGTTGGAGAACATCGTACATGATTACAGCCGTTTCCATATAGAGACCATCGATTCATTCTTTCAGGGCATTGTGCGCGACTTGGCAAACGAACTGGAACTATCCACCAACATGAAGGTGGAACTGGACGAGACGGAAGTGCTGTCGGACGCCATTGACCAGATCATCGAAAATCTGAAAGAGGGGTCAAGCGAGTTCCGCACCATCATCGACTTCATCGAGGAGAAAATCAGAGAGAACCATTCGTGGCAGGTGGAAGAAACGGTGAAGGAATTTGGCAAGAACATCTTTAAGGAGAAATACCTCATTTATGGCGAGGACATCAGAAGGAAAATCACCGATTACGGAACCATCTACAAATACCGCGAAACCATCAATGCCTACCTTGCAGAGAAGAAAGCGTCTGTGACCTCGTTGGGATACAGGATGTTGGAGGCATACGAAAACATGGGCATGTCGGATAAGGATGGTAGCAAAACCATTGTGAACTTCATGGAGAAGGTGCGCGACTACAACATCACTGAAGCCACAAGCAAAAGCAAAGGCACGTTCTCCAGCACCATTGAGGAATACACGACCAATGTGGACAAATGGTTCAAGAAGACCTCAAAGAATCGTGCTGCGCTGCAACCTCAAGTGGAAACAGTGCTGATGCCCATGTTGGCAGAGGCGTTCAAAAAGCACGATGAGTATGTGGGGCATCTACACACGGTCAATGCCATTGGTCAGCATCTCTATTCGCTGATGCTGTTGAATGAGATGAGCCGCATGGTCAAATCTCTGAACGAGGAAGGCAACCGTTTCTTGTTGTCGGAGACAGCGAATTTCCTGCGCAACATGATCAATGACCAAGACATCCCCTTCATCTACGAAAAGACAGGAACGGTCATCAAGCACATCATGATCGATGAGTTCCAGGACACTTCCACCCTGCAATGGGGCAACTTCAAACCCCTCATCTTGAACAGTCTTGCAATGGATGGCAGATGCCTGATTGTAGGTGATGTGAAGCAGAGCATCTACCGCTTCCGAAACTCCGATTGGCGAATTCTGAATAACCTTGAGGATGACGATGATCTCAAGGATTTTATTGACCATATTCCTGCTTCATACAACTTCCGATCCTCGAAACGTGTGGTGGATTTCAACAACGAGCTGTTCAAGAACGCCATCGACATTCTGAAGGAAGATTGCCCAGCTCTGTCGTTGGCTTATAGTGATGTGAAACAGGAGGCGAAACGAGAAGTGGATGATGGATTTGTACGGGTGGAGAATATCGACTACCACGAGATGAGTGATAAAGATGACCTGCCTGAGATCTGGGAGAAGGAGACAGCAAAGAATTATGATGAAGCCACCCTGCAACGGATCCAATGGTCTGTAAAGGAACTGATGGACAATGGTGTAAATGCCAATGACATCACGATTCTGATACGCACCAACAAGGAAGTGCCTCTCATCAGCGATTATTTCGAGAAGCATCCCGAAGTGGTCAACGTGAAGGTGGTGTCGGACGATGCCTTCCGCTTGGATGCTTCACCAGCCATCAACATCATCATCTGTGCTTTGAGAGTGTTGGCAGAACCAGACAGCACATTGCACCTCGCCACACTCACGCATCATGTGACATCCATTCCTGAGACTTTCAATGAGGCAGCTCGTGCTGAGATGCGCTTCAAACCCATCACTGAGCAAGTGGAAGACATCTACCAAATCTTCCAACTCGACCAACTGCCCCATCAGGATGCTTACCTTTTCTATTTTAACGACATCGTGGAGCAGTTCTGTGAAGAGAACCTGACCGACCTTGACACCTTCCTGCAAGCATGGGACGAGAAGCTGCGTGAGAAGACCATCCCCAATGGCACTTCTGACGGAGTACGCATCATGACCATGCACAAGTCGAAAGGTTTGGAGTTCCATAGCGTCATCATCCCGTCGTGCTCCTGGTCTATCAAGCCTAAGGATTCGGAAGTGATGTGGTGCATTCCCCAATGTAAGGATGCGCCCTACGACGAGATGCCGCTCCTGCCTATCAGCGTGAACCGTGCCAAGGATGACAGCATCTTTGCCTCCGACCGAAGAGACGAAGAACTACGTACTTTGGTGGACAACATCAACGTGCTGTATGTGGCATTCACTCGTGCCAAGCACAATCTCATCATCCTGACAGGCAACAAGATGGGAGAATCTCTGGAAGAGGGTGCCAAGATAGACAACGCTCAAACGTTCCTGGTCAGAGCCATCCCTCAGCAGATGGAACAGAGGGACATCGAAGGAGTGATCACCCAATACGAACAGGGAGCCATCGTGCCGACCCAACCGAAGAAAGAAGAGAAGGAGAAGAACGTGATGGAATGTGATTATGACCCACTGCCCGTGTCGTTTGCCTCGCATCCGTCGGTGGCAAAGTTCCGACAAAGCTATGACTCCGACCTGTTCATCACGGAGGAATCGCTCGACCCTCACATCCAGCAACATACCGAACGCATACGCCTCATCAGTCTGGGAAACCTCTACCACAGCATCTTCCAATACATTCGCACCATCGATGACATTCCCCACACCATCCAGATGCTGAAGTCGAAAGGATGCTTCGGAACGTTGCTCGATGCGGAAGAGGCACAGGAAGCTGTGACTGCCATGATCCGAGGCATCAGCACGGAACATCCGGAATGGTTCTCTGCCGACTGGCAGGTGCTCAACGAACGCGCCATCCTCTTCCTCGAACATCAAATGATGACGACCAAACGTCCTGACCGCGTGGTGGTCAAAGGGAACCAAGCCATCATCATCGACTACAAGACGGCGCAGGGGGCAGTGAAGAGGAAGGCTGACGGAACGCTCGTGCCGCCGGCTGAGAACAAACAGCAAATAGAGGAATACAAACGGCTTTTGTCGGAGATTGGTTACACCGACGTGCAAGCCTTCTTGTGGTATATCCTTGATCAAGTCATCGTACCTGTATAAATCTGCAACACCCATCAGCACTATGACACCATTCTTGAAACTTGTAGCGGACGACCTATACGAGAAACTGGGGGGAAACTTCCAGGACACCTGCATCATCTTCCCCAACAAACGTGCATCGCTGTTCTTCAACGAATACCTGTGGAGCAACAGCGAGGGGAAAACCATGTGGACACCCGAATACACCAGCATCAGCGAACTGTTTGCAGGCTTGTCGGAACTGACCGTTGGCGACCCCATCTATCTGGTCATCAAACTCTGGGAAGTGTATAAGGAGAAGATGCAACCGACCAAGACGCTCGACCAACTCTATTCGCTGATGGAGACGATGCTGAGCGACTTCCAGGACATCGACAACAATCTGGTGGAGCCGTCAAAACTGTTTCTGAACATAGCAGACCTGAAGGAGATGACCGATTTCTCCTTCCTGGAAGAGGAACAGCGTAAGGCCATCGAACAATTCTTCGGTCAGTCCACCCATTGGGCGACTTCCGATGCGCAATCAGAGACACCATTGAAAAGCCACTTCATCACCTTGTGGAATCGGCTGACAGACATATACGAGACCTACCAGAAGGCGTTGCTGATCACAGAGGAAGAGCCGATGGTGTACGAGGGCATGCTGAAACGCCGAGTGATTGAGATGCTGACAGGCAAGGACGAGGAGGCAAGGAAACGTGCTGACGAGCGATTGACGGCCAAGACCTATGTGATGGTCGGCTTCAATGTGCTCAACAAGACCGAGCTGGAGCTGTTCCGCTACATCAAGCAACATCGCGACACCAAGTTCTATTGGGACTACGACACAGCCTACACCACCAGCCATCAACCTTCAACTATCCAGACCAAGTACGAGGCTGGACAATTCATTCTCGAGAACATTCGGGTGCTGGGCAATGAGTTTGCGGGAAGGGATTTCTTCAACAACATGAAGAAGCCCAAGGAGATTACTTTCATCCAGTCGCCGACGGAGAATGCGCAGACACGCTACATCGACGAGTGGATCAAGAGCCAACAGTCAGCAGCCAACTCTCAACTCTCAACTCTCAACTCTCAACTCTCAACTCCCCAATGGCGAGACTCGGCCGTCATCCTCTGCAACGAAAGCCTCCTGCAACCCGTGCTGCACAGCATCGGCAAGGTGGATGCCATCAACGTGACGATGGGCTATCCGTTGGCAGAGACTCCCATCTACTCATTGGTGCTGGCACTCATGGAACTGCAGGTGCATGGTCGCACCGCCTCGGGTGCATGGCGATATAAATATGTGTCGGCGGTGCTGAAACACTCCTTCATCCAGAAGTTGGTGGGCGAAGGCTGTCACGAGAAACTGCGCGAGCTCTCCAAGAACAATGTGGTCTTCCCCGGCGCGGAGCGATTTGCCGACAACGACATCCTGCGACGCATCTTCACCCCTGCAACGGGCAAGGAACTGACCACGTATCTGTCGGAAATCATCTCGATGGTCGGGCACAGCTACCAGGATGCTTTCGACAAGGAGGACTTCACCCTGCAGATCTACAAGGAGAGCATCTTCGTGGCATACACCGTCGTCAACCGCATCCACACCCTCTTCGAACCTGCCCACGAGGCTTTGGCTGTGAGCGATGAAATGCTCGCACGGCTCATCCGTCAACTCATGAGCCAAGCCACCATCCCCTTCCATGGTGAACCTGCCATCGGACTACAGGTGATGGGATTGCTCGAGACTCGCAACCTCGACTTCCGCAACGTCATCATGCTCTCCGTCAACGAGGGGCAGATACCCAAGGGCGACAAACGCGCGTCGCTCATCCCTTACACGCTCCGTGCGGCATACGGCATGACCACCATCGAGCGCGAGGTGAGCCTCTATGCCTACTACTACTACCGTCTGCTGCAACGGGCCGAGCGCATCACCCTGCTCTACAACTCCAGCACCGAGGGTGGCAACAAGGGAGAGATGTCGCGCTTCATGCTGCAGACCCTCGCCGAGAAGGACGAGCTCTTTGGCGAAGGTCAGGAGATTGCTCTGCGCGCCTTCACTGCCGCCAGCGAGACCAAGGCCGTCGAGCCCATCAGCGTGAAGAAGGATGCCGACGTGATGGCGAAGCTGCACGAGCGGTTCGATGCCGAGCACATCCTCTCGCCCTCCGCCATCAACACCTACATGAAGTGCCCGCTGAAGTTCTACCTCAGCTACGTGGCAGGACTGCGGCCCGAGGATGAAGTGTCGGACGATGTCGATAAGCCCATGTTTGGTACAATCTTCCATGATGCCATGCACCACCTCTACCTGCCCTACGAAGGGAAGCCCTTCCACAGCGACGAAGTCCGTGCTCTGGCCGCCGACGAGCCCCGCATCCTCCAGGCACTCAACAACGCCATCGCCGTCAACCTGTTCAAATACCAGCCCCCCAAAACTATCAACTATCAACTATCAACTATCAACTACCCTCTCCCCACTCTTAACGGCACGCAGCTCATCAACCGCCATGTCATCAAGAAGTTCATCCTCAACCAGCTCGAAGCCGACGCCCGCATGGCTGAGGAACTGGAGAGTCAAGGTGGCTACTGGCAAATCATCAGCCAAGAGAAGAAATACACCGCCGAATATTCATTGAAAAAGGACAATCGCCCAGCGCGTGGGCTGGTCGGTGGCATCATCGACCGTCTCGACCTGCTCCACTCTCCCCAGGGCGACCGCATCCGCATTGTCGATTACAAGACCAGCAGCAAGCCCCACAGCGCCAAGACCGTCGACGAGCTCTTCGACCCCGACAAATGCGCCGGCAACTACCACATCCTGCAGACCCTCTACTACTGCAAAGTGCTCACTGATATCAACTGTCAACTGTCAACTGTCAACTGTCAACTATCAACTGTCAACTGTCAACTGTCAACTGTCAACTATCCCGTCGTTCCAGCCCTCATGTACTGCGCCAAGGACTACGGCAACAACTACTCCGGCATCGTCAAGCTCTCCCCCTCCGCCGACGGGAAGAAAGAGGAGATCACCGACTACCAGACCCAGTACGCCGACACCTTCTCCGCCCTCCTCACAGCCAAGATCGACGAAATCTTCACCCCCTACGAAGACGACGCCACCCCCCACGGCACCTTCACCCAATGCGCCAACGAGGACAACTGCGCCTACTGCGACTTCCTCTCCCTCTGCCAGCGCCACCCCAAAACTATAAAACCTCATTAGATTCCCATCATTCCCATTAATTCCCATCAACTCCCATCAACTCCCATCAACTCCCATCCACTCCCATGCAAACATTCTCCATCCACATACTCGGTTGTGGCGCCGCTCTCCCCACCCCCCGCCGACTCAGTTCCTCGCAGATCGTCAACATCCGCGAAAAGCTCTTCATGCTCGACTGCGCAGAAGGTACACAGATGGCGCTGCGTCGTTCCCACATCAGCTTCTCCCATCTCCAAGCCATTTTCCTCACTCATCTGCATGGCGACCATACCTTCGGGCTCATCGGCATGCTCTCCACCTTCGGACTCCTCGGGCGTACCCAAGACCTCCACATCTACGGCCCCCAAGACCTCCAGCGCATCTTCCAGCCACAAATCGATTACTTTTGTGCCGATTCTCCTTACAAGATTCTCCTTCACGAAATCGACACCCGCACCCCCCAGACCATCTATGAAGATCGATCCGTCATTATTTCCACCCTCCCCCTCTCCCATCGCGTCCCCTGCTGCGGATTCCTCTTCCGCGAGAAGCCTACACCTCGTCATATTCGTCGCGATATGATTGACTTCTACCATATTCCCATCTCCCAGATTAACAACATCAAGGCAGGCATAGACTGGACTCTCCCCGACGGCACCATCATCCCCAACCACCGACTCACCACCCCCGCCGACCCCGTCCGCTCCTACGCCTACTGCACAGACACCACTTACCGTCCCCAACTCGTTGACCTCATCCGCGGCATCACCTGCCTCTACCACGAAGCCACCTTCACCCACGAGCACGCACTCCTCGCCCAGAAGACCTTCCACAGCACCGCCGCCCAAGCCGCCCAAATCGCCCTCGACGCACAAGTCCACCGCCTCATCC